>Ga0075366_10000046_pt1 | contig 43756 bp, 44 predicted proteins | sample EndMethybrTD3031_FD_72351 | JGI IMG/M metagenome (GOLD analysis project Ga0075366, IMG submission 72351) | Populus endosphere microbial communities from Tennessee, USA - Endosphere MetaG P. TD hybrid TD303-1 | ecosystem: Host-associated > Plants > Roots > Endosphere | place: USA: Tennessee...
GTACACCTCGGCCTGCTCCTCAGCGAGATTGAGCCAGTCATATTGCGCCACCTTTGCTGCTGTGTCGGGTTTTTCGCTGCGTGACGTCCAGTCTACTATGGCATTTGTAATATCATCGACCTCACAGGCAACAACGCTACCATTTTGACCCTCTTCAATTAAACGGCGAGCGGCATTTGCGTCAGCATTACTCGTAATGACCGGCGTACCACAGCCAAGAGCTTCGAGCGTTACCAAACTAAAGCCTTCTCGTACTGACGGGAGGCAAAAGACTTTGGCCGCCTTCATATACGCGAATACCTGCGCCGCATCGGCGAGTGGATCCAAAAAGGTAACGTACTGCTCTACTTCAAGGCGCCTTACCAATGATTGCAGACGCTGGCGCTCTGGACCATCCCCAATAATGTAGCAGTAGCGGGGATTATTTGTATCCGAAAGTCGGGCGATAGCCTTGATAACCTTATCAACATTTTTATCTTTAACAAGACGGCCCACGTACAGCACGTCACAGGTAATGTCTGCGGGCCGAACTTTTTGCATTGTCTTAGTGTCGATACCAGAAGCAACCAACCCTACACGCTCCACACGGCCATGAATTGAGGCTAATAGTTCTTTGGTATGCGGTGATGCAGCCGTAATTGCATCGGGTAAGCGTACGCTTATACGCTCAATAAGGGCGGCCACAATCCCGCTCTTTCCCATATAAGACATCCAGTCTTTTTCGGACAAGGCTTCGTGCCATGTGCCAAAGAATTTGCGGCGGCGCATTTTGCACACAACCCAAGAGCTAAGAATAGGGAAAAATGGCATATGATCAACATCCAGCACATCAAAGCTGGTGCGGAATAGCTTAAAGCATGCCAACCCAAATACGATTCCCTCTTTAATGGAACGGCGGTTGCCATGATACATTTCGTACTTATTACACAAAGCATGCAAATACACACCATGTTCAATCTTGGTTTTTTCGTTACCCTTCCACCAATGCATAGTGTAAATATGCACATCGTATCCCATATCCACTAAACGGCGAGAAATTTCATATAAGCGCTTTTCTTTGCCACCTTTCATATAGGGGTAAATGCTGTCGCTTACAAAAACAATTTTGCGGGGGCGATCTTGAAGGATTTTTTTAGCACGGCTGGCCTTCCAGGTAAGGTTGCGCAAGAACATCTTAAGAATGCGTGCCCCATCACGAACTGGATGTAAATTGGACTCGCCTGCTCTTGGATGGTAACTAACCGGCACAGAAGTCATGCTAAAGCCCAGGCGCGCCATCTTGGTAACCATCTCCATTTCGATAGCAAAGCCTTGGCTTTTAAGATGCGGATATAATTCATCGAGTGCAGCTTTTTTCCATGCAAAATAGCCGGTTAAGACGTCGGTAACATTAGCACGGTATACCGTTCGAACCGAATTGGTAAATAACCAGTTGCCCATACGGTTAAAGGTATCCATAGCGGCATTTTGAATTTTTCCGCCTAAACGTGAACCAATTACAACGTCGCAAAAATTACTATGTAACGGTTCGATCATGCGCAGGATTTCTTCGGGGCTATAAGTATCATCACCATCCAGCATCGCCACATAATCAACATCATCAGCTAAAGCACTGAATCCAGCACGCAAAGCGTGTCCCTTGCCTTTTTTGGTCTCTGTAATTACTCTGGCGCCTGCTTTTTTGGCAAGCTTGGCAGTGTTATCGGTAGAGTTGTTGTCGACGACGTAAATCTCTAGTTCGAATTGGCTTTTCGCCAGCGCCTGCTTAGGAAACTTTTGAATTACCTGTTCAATACTCGCCGCTTCGTTGTGACATGGAATCACTATGGCAATCTTCTTGAACGAACTATCGACACTCATACATTCCCCTTCTTACCATCGATCTTATCTAGCCAATAACGGATTGCTTGCGTCTGCGACGTAGGACTATTTTGTCCCCTGCCAATGCCATCGTAGTGTAATCGTACTTCTACCTGCACACGACGGTTTAACGCTGGCACAATAACTGTTTGAGTAATATCATGGGTGGCCTTATTGGGAAGTGTCAGGGAGCCACTGCTTAGTACTTGTTCTTGTTCGGCAGCAATTGCCATAACGGTGAAATGATAGGTTGTCGAGCGCTGCTCGAGGTTGTGTATGCGAAAACTAAAGGTTTGAATATCGCCATCACGAAAACGATCAGGCAGCTGATTATAGTCTAAAAATGAGAGTTCAGTTAAGCGTTCTGGCTGTGGTAAAACTTTCCAGTTTGTAAGTTGCTGTGCAACGGCAGATGAGTAGGTTGCATAGGCGACAAAGCCCAATGCCATAAGACAACAAAGGACAATAGAGAAGATCTGTCTGCTGAGCAATCGAACGATGATACCCTCCAACGGCAATTACTGAGTTGGTCAAGACGGTCAATTTTCGCGTTCTATTTCCGTCCGTGTTTATATTACATCGTGGTGTAAAATATAACAAATACCTTTTAGGAATTTACCATATGACTATTAAATCCTGATTAACGTTGGAAGATTATGAGCTGCGATAGCAAACTCACTGGCATTGTTCGATAGGCATTTTGCTCAATAAGGCCCGCCAGCGCATTAACGACAGGTCGGCCGAAAACCTTCTGTCCCTCGTCGTATACAAAATGATCATTAACTTCAGAGCCTTCACCCAGAAGCGTTCGGACCGCAAAACGGCCGCCTTCCGGAAGACGTTCGCCTGCTGTTCTGGTAACTTCACTAAACTGCTCTTTTGTCATGCCTAATGTCTTAGAGATAAGCACAGTGTCGACAGGCTGCTGATTGGTTGCTTGAGCCAAAAGCTCAGCGTGTGAATTGCCTGTTAGGTGTTGCACATCGGGGAACGCCGCGGGTCGCATTCGGGCATGGGGTGGCACCATCCCGAAGAAATTACTTGTCCCTTTGCTATTCTCAAAACCCTGCTGAGACAAAAGGAGGGCAAACTTTGAAAGCCCTGCGGTAAAATGGGCGCCAACACCTTGATGAACCGACTGTATCGTTGTGCCTGGGCATATGACTCTGTTGGCAGCGATATTTGCGTCTGCCACTGCGCTATTAAGTGTGACGATGTTCTGTAAGCCGCCTTGGAGCGTTGCCACTCTTGACTCTGTAACGCCAGGTGTCATTGCAGATGACGAAGCTACGGTGACTACCGAGGAGTCTGGACTGGTTTCTATAAATTGCACTCCTGGCGATGGTGGAAATGTTGGTGTTTTTCTGGCATGCAAGAAGTTAAGATTAATCAGCGACGACAGATCAGCCAATCTTTTACTGACCCTTTCGACTCGCTGTACTGCGTCTGTACTCGTATCTTGTTGCAACTCTGTAACACGATGGCCGAGATCACCATCCCGGAAATCCATAAGTTGACGTATGCCTTGCGTGCTTGGACGAACAAAAAAATCACGCATGCCCACACTGTCGCACATATGTGGGATATACTGCGGTGGAAGATAAGCAACTCCCTCGTGCGGTGCAAATAATGCTTGACCTACACCAGCCCAATAATACGTTTCAAGACTAGCCACATACTGAGTTTGCTGATCGGTTAAATCAAGGTCTTGCTGCATTTCGGCAGCAAAGGTATCGCTACGGTAATGCTCAAGGGGTAATTGCTTAAAATTCATGCGACTAATAGTATCATGGTTGACCGACAAAAAATGTTGCTTTTTAGGCTTTGCTAATTCATAGTAAAATTAACAATAACTAAGTGGGGGTTTGACATGCGCAAGCAGTTATTTGGGGCGGCCTTAGCAATATCATTGTGTTTTACTTTTATAAGTTCGCCAGCCGCTTCGGCCGCTGTGCCCATCACTTTTAGCGGCGTAATTACCAAAAAAGGGCAACCCGCGCCTGGCGAGCCTGTCACGCTTCGCTGCAAAGCAGTTGGTGAGAGTATGGAAACTTTTGTAGACGTATACTACGCCAATAACAATGGACAGTACACTATGACAACCAATAGCTCACGCTGTCCATTGGGTTCTTTTGCGCACCTACTCCACGCTATCGATATTGGTGAGCATTTTGATACAAGCGTAAGCACCGTCGTTAAAGTGAATAACATCGTTAATATGGAGATCGGCACTGTAACATATCCCATACCCGAGTTCTCTGTAGTTGGTGGGATGACTGGAACCACTGCGGCAATAGGTGCAGTTTTATTTATCCGACGCAAGCAAGCTTCGATAGTTAGCTAGGACGCTCAATCAAGTCCACACACCATTACAATGAGCTGTCCAATTAGTAAGACAGCGCTCGTTAGCGCCCCAAGCCATGGAACGTATGTTGGTGTTAGATTTTGCTCGGATGAATGACTCTGTCGGCGAATCACAATCAGTGATACGTTGGCTGCCAGAAATACTAAAAGCAGCAGCAGACTCGTAATTTGAGCCGATCGCTCGATTGGTATCGTAAGCGCGCACAGTAAAGCTCCAATCGCAACAATTAATAGCCCCCTAGTGGGCACTCGCCGCTTTGATAACCAGCTGAACCAACGAGATATCCAGCCCTGACGGGCCAGACCATATAAAAAGCGAGAGCCCATTGTCGTGGTCACTATCATGCCATTAACCGTTCCTATCAAGCTGATACCTATAATAATGTCGGCCGTATTACCCGTAGCCACCTCATAGGCCAAGGCCAATGGCGCTTGGCTGGTTGCAAGTTGCGACAACGGCACGGCGCCTAACACAACAATTGCTAATAAGATATAGAGTCCAGCTACTACGCTCATGGCTATAAAAAGCGCCTTCGGATAGGCATGCTGCGGATGCCGCACTTCCTCGGCGATGTTTACCGTATCCTCAAAGCCCACAAAAGCATAAAACGCTATAAAAGAAGCAGCTAAAATACCCGAGGCTGCAGCCCACCCTCCCTCATGTGCCGCAAGCATAAATTGATGGCTAAAATGCGGCATTACCGATGGTTGCTGCCAAAGGATACTGCCGATTAAAAATAGGAGTCCCCCTATTTCTAAAATAGTTAGCAGCGCCGCAGCCATCACAGACTGCTTAATACCTAATACCGCAAGAAGCGTTAATATAGTCATGAGTACAAAGCACACAATGACAGGACTTATTGGTGTAAGCATGTGCAAGTACCCACTAAAACCTCTGAGGAGGGTTGCCGTAGAAACGATGCCAACGCCGACAAGTAAAAGCCCGACAACAGTCGATATGAATGGTGACTTAAAAGCCTGCTGTAGGTATACCGATATACCAGCACTCACCGGAAAGCGCGTTGCCAACTCGGCATAGCTCAAAGCAGCACAAAAGGCCACAGCCCCAGCTACTATAAAAGATAGCACCGCCAGATATCCTGCCTCGACAGCAATCTGGCCGATCAATACGTAAATGCCAACGCCGACGATATTACCAATGCCATACAGCGCCAGCAGTGGCGTAGTAATCACACGATCTAATGTACGCATACCCGTCATATGGTCAGTATAGCAATGCCTCTGCATGCATGTTTGCACATAGTTTCGTTTGCAAAAAAATCAACATTGTATTAATGACAATAAAATACTATACTGCTAGTGGTTATAAACGTAACGCAGGGGGATACTATGAATCACGATTTAGATAAACTGGGCCGCCAGCTGAAGGATCTTGATACACTCCTTGGGCGCTTTGCTGCAGCCGAACGTCGCCGCGAACTCATCCGTATTATCAAAGTTCCTGGTTGGACAACGCCTGCAGAGTTCCTGCTTGTTTCCAGTATCGTTACGAACTTATCCGCCCAGCTTAAAGCACTCGAAAAACTTGAAACTAACCTATTGGAAGCCAGCAAAATGGTCGGCAAAGAAGCTCGCTCGGCCAAGTAAATACCTATCAGGTCTTTTGGCAAATGCCAGAAATCCCGCAAGCAATGTTTGCGGGATTTTTTTGCCGTTCTTTATCTTTAGCCTAGGCCGCGTTACTGTTTTTGGAATACTGCAAACGAGGCTGAACGTTCTAATGGCAATGATGCGTCATGAGTTTGTTGCAGCTCACCACATGCGCCAGCATAAATAGGATTACCGAGTAATTTTTGAGCCAACGGGAAGATCTTGTCCATGCCTGCCTCAGCGCCCAAGGAAATGTCAGGCGCCTTAAGAATGAAGTAGCCCCCTTGACGCAGGCGCTTTGCAGCACCACTGACACCAGCGCTACACTCAACTACGCCCGCCGTGTGCACGGAGGTCATTGTGACTGCATCGACTCGTTCTTTTTTACCAAAAGTACACATGGCCGCATCGATGCCATTAGCATGCTTAATTGCCTGAGGCAGTTGCAGCGTTCGGTGGTCTACATTTGGAGCTAGGCCTTTAGGCGGACGTTGGCGTCGGTACTGCGCTATACCTAACGCAGACGATTGCAATCCTAAATCAGCATAGGTATTAATAAATGGCGCTTCTCTTTCGGGAGATACAAGGTGAACTTCTTTGGAAATTGTCATAGCAGCAGCTACAAAAACGGCCGCAGTCAACCCTGGCCCAAAAGCTATTACCCTATCCAATGGACCCTCGAGTCGTATGGGCTGAGCATCTTGCCCGCCAAAGACAATTCGGGGCGCGTTGTCTTTAAGGTCGGCCGCAAGGGCAACTTGTGGCTCGAGTGGCACATATTGAGTCCATTCGGCACTCGTTATGCCCATTGTCCCAGCGGTAGTAAATGCGAATTTACCCAGCAGCTCACCAAAGTCCTGAAAACGTTGCCGTTTTGCTGGATTGTGGCTAGTGTGCATCTCGTTAACCTTTTGAGCAAGTGGTGATGTTTTAAAATCTAATGCAGGTTGGCCTTGCGCCACAGCTTCGGCCGCAATGAAAGATAGGCCTTGGGGTGAACCCCAATGGTGGGCGTGCTCCTTGAATGGATATGCCACCCTTTCGTCACCGGCAAGGACGGACAATCCCCAAAGGGCCCAGGTTTCGGGCTTAACGCCACTGCACAGCTCTTGTTCCTCGGGGGATAACTGCAGCGTACTTGCCATCTGGCGTTTAAAGATTTCATGAATTTGTTGATACTGACTCTGTGGTACTTTTTCGGACATTCGAATATTGTAGCATCTGCAAGCTGTTTGGAAGCCCAAAAAATCGTATGTTAGAGTAGGGATATAAATGGAGCATCACTATGTGCCGAAATATTAAAACCTTGTTCAACTTTGATCCCCCTGCTACCGATGAAGAAATCCGGGCTGCGTCTTTGCAGTTTGTACGCAAGCTGTCGGGGTTCCATGAACCATCTCATGTTAATGAAGCCGCCTTTAATGAAGCCATCGACGATGTAGCCAAGGTTGCTAAAACGCTACTAACTTCGCTGTCTACCAATGCCGCGCCGCACAACCGCGAAGAAGAAGCCGCTAAAGCACATCAACGAGCACTTAAGCGCTTTGGTCCCTCTAAATAGTCTGTAGACAAAATACGCCTTGCCTAGGTAAGCTCAGATTATTTGTGCATCTACCCGTGGGCAACTATTAAGGATACTAAAACTTGCCTGCTAGTAGCTGTGCTCGTACATCGGGTGAAAAGTGTTCGATAGCATAACGGAGCATGGTACGAGGCATTTTCGCATGGTGCTGTTTAATAAAATCGAGTACGAGCTGAGGGTCTATGCGCTTGCCTGCTTCGCGGAGCATCCAGCCTGACGCCTTGTGGATTAAATCATGTTTGTCATTGAGAAGCATCTCGGCAATGTGCAATGTAGGGCCAGGGTCGCTTTTTTGAATAAAGTAAAATGTACTAATCATGGCAATCCGGCGATCCCATATAAGTAATGACTTTGCGAGCGCATCGAGTGTTGGTAAGTGATTAGGATGATCATATATATACCAACCTACTATATCTCTGCTGCTCAGATCTACGAGGTCCCAGTTGTTAATCCTGGCCGTGTGTTTTAGGTAAAATTCATATATCCTGTCTTTGAATGGCCGTTGCCTTAGGATACTGCAATACCAACATAAGCAAGGCCGTTAAACGTTCCTCGTGCCAGCCACTCGCTAAAAGTGTCTCAATCTCAGAGAGTGTTATGGATTTATAAAATTGCTTGGCAACCTTGCGACAGTCGGGCACTGTAATGGCCAAAAACAAATCGCCTTCTCCGTACTGACCTGGAGCAGTCTTAAAGAAACGCTGCAACAAAACAGCCTTTTCCGGATGTTCATATTTTTTTAATTCGGCAGAAACGTGAGTCGCTTGGTTCATATCAATATCCCGTCTGGATCCAGGCCGTACCATTCCATACTTTGAGCGGTTTTGTAACCCAGCTAGATCCATTCCATACTTTTACTGGCTTTGCCTGCCAACCAGCATTATAGGTTTTTATATTTCCACTTGCGCCATTACTCAATACAAAATCAGTAGCAGTTTCGGCGTTATTACCAAAAGAGACTGCAGCACCAGTAGTAGCGCCCGTTACACCCCATGACTGCCAATGATAACTAGCGCGAGTGATCAGACTACTCACGGGCACGGCAAACGGTTGATATATCATCGGCGCTTTATTTGTCCAACTCCAGGCTACTGGAGCATCGGTAAAGTTAAGCTCCTGCGTATCACTAAACCAAGTGCCAGTTGGCGGTCGACCACATGCCACAATAAAGTAATTACCCATAACAGCATAGCCAGCACTGCGCCGCGCGACTGGTGCATTAGGCGCCGCCTGAGTTGTCCACGAGGTAAATGAACTTACACTGGTGTAGCGCAGTGTATTGTTAACTGCCGAGCCGTCAAAGCCACCAAAACACACCAAACGCTGGTTGGCACTATCGAAAGCCAAGGTAGCGCCACGAACGCCCAGGCCGCCCGCAACACCGGTGTTCGTCCAGCTGCAATTAGTTGTTGAAATATCTAAATAAAATAGCTGAGAAGTAAAAGTTGTACTGCTGGCATCGGTAGCGCCGGCATGAACATACAACCGCTTGGTGGCGCTGTCGAACGCAAAGCACGACTGCCAAGCGGCAGTCGGTGCCGTGCCCGTGGGCGTTAATTGAGTCCAGGTTTCGGTGCCTGAGGTTAAACTAAGCGCCCACATGTCACCCAAGACACCCGAGGCACTTTGGCCACCCCAAATAACCATTCGCTGATTAGTGGCATCATAACAGCCCGCCATAAGCCAGCGCTGCGTTGGCAAGCTGCCGCCCGGGTTTAGCTTTGTTGCTTTGTACATACCGTGCACGTCAGCTTTGAGCTGCCAGACATCGTTAGTACGTTGATTAGTGCCCGTGAGGCCACCAAAATAGATAATACGATCATTAGCAGCATCATAAATACTAATGCCACCTTCGCCTTGCGGCATACTCAACGGACCTTTGGCGGCATAGCGCCAACGGTTACTCGTTCGGCTATACGCCCATACCTCAGAAACATGCTCTCCCCTAGAGATAGTCGTATCATCGTCCATGGCGCTATAGCCATTTACAAAAATCAGCTCATTACGTACAGGGTCAACCACATAGCCTGGTGCATCTTTACCCCTAAAATAATCAACCGTCGTCAGACCGTATAGCGGTGCCGTCGTACTCGCGTCGTTCATGTCAAAGGCATATACATATTTACTCGTGCTGTCGTAGCCTAGTTGAGATGCGGTTACTAAAAAGTTACGACTGGTATCAACAGCTGCTGGACTGCTCGAAAAAGCCAATACGCCCTGATTGTTAAGGTCGTTGGACTTAATTTGAGTCCAAGTTTCGGTGCCTGACGACAACGACAGCTGAAATATATCATTGCGGTTATTGGTAGCCGCACCCTGCCAGCCGCCGAGTAGCAGTGCTCGCTGATTGACTACATCGTACCCAATGCTAGGCAGCTCACGAATCGAGGGTGCCGTACCGCTAGGCGACAACTGCGTAAAAGCATTGCCGACGATACTATATTGCCAGGCATCGTTTAAATAAGCACTGCCGCTATATCCGCAGGTAATAACAAGTCGGTCATTGGCCGAGTCGTAAATCATGGCCGTGCCCGATCGCCCTGCAGGATTACCTACTGCCCCGTTGGCCTTAAGAGTAGTCCATGTAACGCTCGTTGGACTATTCACGTTGAGCGTGCAGCGTACCAAATCATTAGTACGCGTCGCACCCCAGCCGCCAAACAAATAGATATCGGTCGTATTGGAGGCTGTTGATTTTGCAACCATATGGTGCTGTATATAAGAGCGGGCTGCCGGTGTGCCAGTTTGCGTAACTGTCGACCAAGCCTCGCTACCCGGAGTACTCACATCCAAGACATGCATTTCGCTACTATCGCTTGGCGTAGCCCCACCCCAAATAACCATATATGCCTTATCTACTGCGCTCGAATTTGTACCTCTCACGTATACTGCAGCTGCAAGATTTTTAGCAGTTGGAGGTGTGCCACTTGGTACTAACTTGTGCCAACGCGCATAAGCGCTGTCGGCGGTAAGCTCCCAGGTTTCGTTGTAGCGAGTTGTACCGTCATACCCACCAAACAGGATGAAGCGCTTGTTTTTGGCATCGTACACCAAATTTGCACCCCGGCGTGAGGTAGGCAGCAGGCTTTCCTTAAGAATTCGCGCCGTGCCAGTAACGGTAGCAGCGCCAGAAAATGACGTTCCGATAGGCTTTGCTTCTACGCGCAAACTGGTTGCTGAACCTGGTGTTGAGCTATATACGTCTGCCTCTAACCACAGATTATTTGAAATTCCATCACCAGAAGTGCTGCCACCGATAATTACCGGCGTGTTTTGATTGTTCCGGTACTGCCCCCGTGGTAAAACGTCGGGATCACTCGCCATACTAGTTAGTGTCTACCCACAAGTCGCCAACAGCTGGACTACTTGGTGGTGTCGTACCGACAGTTATATTGCTAAATCCCGTTGCTTGCGCTGCGGCTACCCAGCTATTATCGCCGCGTAAAAATGTCGTGCTATTGGCCGTCCCCGTACCGAGCTGTGTAGTCGATAAAAGCCCACTGCCGTTGAGGCTAGCAACACCGCCAGCCGCGCCCATTTGGCTTGATAAAATGGCGCCGGCATTCGATACGGCTGCTGCAGTCAATGCGCCCGCGCTGGTATGAGACTGCATCAAGAAATCATTGAGTACGTTACCCCACTCGCCACTGTCTTGGCCTGATATTGGTAAACGAGCCATTGAGATTGCCCCTTATGCTTAACTTACCCTTAGTATAACATCTGCAAGGCTGAGTAAAATCCATAAAAATCTAAAGAGCAGCATCGGCAAATGTATATTCGCCTGCTTCAATGGTGGCAATAAAATTTTGTTGCCACGCTAACGTTGCGTCAAATACGGTTGTCCATGAATCGATAATGGCGGGGTGTTGGGACGGATGTTCACCATCCTCACTCCGCACTAAATGGCGCATTGACGCACATATCTGCTGATACGTTTCTAACCGTTGGCGAGCAGATACCAATGCTTGTTCGCGTGTTATATACCGCATAAACGCCAGGCCTGCAGCAAATGTCTCGTGATCGTATGACGTCAACGATTCACGGACCAGTCGACGAAATTCCCGGCAACCTTCATCGGTAATTGCATATTGCACGGTATCGCTTCGCTCTGCAGTATCTTGATTGCCATCCGGGAGTCTCTCGATTAAGTCCTCTTTCTCGAGTTGTGATAAGGCGTGGTAGATCGAGCCAGGCTGTACTGTGTGCCAGCTGTCAGCCCGCCAAGCCATAAGTTCGCGGTACACATGATAGCCATGTGCTTTTGGCCTGCTGGCAATAATACCCAGAACCATTAGGCGCGCAATCATAGTGTCAGTGTAGTAAAGATTATTTTGTTATTCAAATTTGAACGTAAAAAATTACGTCATAAACTTTTTATAAATGCATACATATTATAAAATAGTACTCTATGCACAGTGGCGCCCCACACAACATCCAAGGCAATAACAACATTGCACCTGATTTTGCAGCCGATTCTTTTGCCGAAGCCCACAAGTCCACTGAACCGGCTCGAAAATTTGTGCGTGGCGCTATGGCTCTTGCTCTGCTTGCTGGTGGGCAAACGTATGCTGCCGAAAAAATGAACATCGGCCCAAATTTTCGCTCACTTCGTGTAATTGCGGAAGAGTCGGTGAAAAGCCGCGAGGATGACTGGCAGGCCGACCTCATATCGAAGCGCCTCGATACGCCCCTTGGCAATATCCAGCGCTTTCCGTTGGCCTTAGTATTTTCTAAGAACGACCTCGAGCAGGATCTGCGGGGTGTCGACTCTATAAATATTGCGGTTAAGGCGTTGGAGGGCAAGCATCAGCGAGACATAGCCGAACGGACCATTACTGCAGAAAATCTCAACAAGCCACCAATAGCCAATGTATTTGCCGATGAAAAATCTGACGAACAGTATGCGATAGACGTCCTCGGCATGCATGCCGACTCAAAAACAAGCATTGCCCTGCCATTAACAGCTACTGGCCATAATTGGCTACACATCACTACGAAACATGGAGGCACAGTAACAATCGACAGCCAAGCAATAGCTGATCCATCAGAGCATACCTGTCCAAAAAGCCGAGTGATTCAACTTAATGTAGTCTCTGCACACGCCGTGCAGAGTGTCTGCAAAGCCATAAAACAAGAACGGCCCTTCTTGCGCAACGATCCAATTGCCGTTATGCGCCTCGGCGGTACTGACCAGCAATTTAGTGTAGAGTCAGTAAACAATGACCGCCCTGGGGTCATTGATTTAGAATTGCCTTTTAAGCGCGATATCGGGGCTGCGGAAGTCGGAAGCGCCATGCCCCGTCACGAACTCGCACATATCTTATTTACCAGCCTCACCGAAGCACAGCAGCAAGCACTGTTCGAGCGCTACAAAGAGCTAAAGCGAGCTATGCTCTATCGCATGCCAACAGAGAATGAAGTTAACGGTAACGCCTACGGTAAGTACTACGACGTAGCCGACAATGAGCCCATCTGGGCGCCTATAACCGAATCCGTCTACGAGCGGGACCTTGGCAACCAAGGTTCTCTAGCAGGTCATCCTTTTAGCAATGCCAACGAAATGTTTGCCTCCAGCATCGCCGTGTACAGCACATTTGGAGAACAATTCATAGATCAATTTGATGCTCTCACAGCTCAGCAGCAAACACTGCATCGAAAACTTTTTAAAACAATTACCGACATACTGCGCGCCCATGCTAGCTCAACAACACCCATGAATGATATTGAGCGCCTGATTCCCAACTATTGGCAAATCTATCAAAGGCTATTCTGCACTGCTCTAACTAAGCAAAGTATCTCCAATCATTAACACTTAATGAAGTTTTTGAAGATTTTTTTGGTCACTTTTTGCTAGCTTTAAGTGACTGTTCGTATTTGGGTTATTCCTGTTATTTACGAACAAAATCATCTTGCTATATGTTGTATATTTTACCTATTACATACACATTTAGGGAAAAAACAATATTGCCCGGCACTCCTTATATTAAGTAGCATAGCTTTGTCACTAAACAATAATAAAAGGAGAAAGCATGAAGCACTTTACTAATGTAAAAAGGCTTTTGAGCGGCTTTGCTTTGAGTGTGGTAGTACTCACAAGCTCCGCTGCAAGCGTATTGGCAGCACCAGTGGTTACACCACCAACTGACGGTCAAAGCGCCGTATCAGGTCCTCAGGCCAAACCACCAGTTGATCCAGGCTCTAAAGACGCTAAGTCATCTGCTGCTAAAGGTAAGACAAGCCTAACTGCCACTAATAGCAACGGCTCACTCAAGAGTGCATTGCCACTTGCTGGCTATGTATCTGGCGTGGACTTCCAGACCAGCCTTAACTACTGTTGGAAGAACTTGGTGTACACACCAGTTAAGAACACTACAACAGCAACTAAGTATATTCAGGTTCGCGTATACAGCAATGGTGCATACCACGACATCTACACCTCTGTGGCTCCCGGTGGCTCGGTAACATACCCAGCTTACTACGGCGTTGACGGAGCTTACTACGCATACCTTTACGTTTGGAATGGCTCCTCATACGTATATGACGAATACTTGAGCGGCACTAACACTTGTAACGTACAGGTAACACGTACCTACAACACCGGCGGTTGGGTACAGCTTAAGATCCAAAACCTTGGTACTGCTTACGCAACTCAAATCTCAAGCGAGCTTGCTCCATACCCAAGCAACAGCACATACTCTCCATACACTGGAACTTTGTATGACTACCCTGCAGCAGGCGGCGCAGCCCTCTACCGCTGGTTCTACGTTGGAACTTCTCCATACGGTATTGTCTCGACAACCTATGGCAGCTTCAACTACCCATACGTTTTTAGCGGTGACCTTTAGTCTACAAGCCCTCTAAAAAACGCATATATCCAAACGACCCGCTGAGCTTACAGCGGGTCGTTGCTTTTACATCATATTTTTGGCAAATTATATGCTACACTGTTTTCTTGCCAAAATGTAAAAGGAGTCGTCCAAATGCCACCTCGTAAAATTCAAAAAGAAACGACAGCCGCTATGCTCAGCCGCTCGCTGTTAGCTGCCGAAGATGCCGTGCAGCCCAGTTTTACGACCGATGGCTTACTTGATGAACTCGATCTTACCTCGGACTATCAAGATGGGCGCACCCTCCTCGACCGATTAACCAATGGACGACCGACAATTGTCAATCGCCTTAAACTTGGTGGCACAATACGTGATATTGAGCGGCTTATGACTGCCGTCAATGAAAAGTACGCTAATTCTGCTCAAGAGCGTATTGCCAGTACCCTCGGCATGGTGCTCACCAAGCATGTACTGCGCGAGCAAGAACTCTGCCAAGTAGGCCGCACGCTTGTTAATCAATGTACACGGCCAGATATTATCCCGCCAAGCGTTACTGACTTTGTAAATCAACTACCACTGCCACCATACCAGGGACGCATTATGCAAAACTACCTTCCGGGCTAGGGGTAGTTTTTTCGCGAGTGTGTTCTAGCCTAAGAACATGCCGTAACCGGCCATTTTTAAGCAGCCTTATCGATATCTACCTTCATAATCTCTTTGCGTAACCACGCTCGATCAGCCACTGCAACGTTGCCGTTAAAGGTAACATTAAGTGTCTTCTGGAGCCATGTCTGTACTTCTGGAACGTCAGTTACAAAGTGGCTCCTTTTGTCGCTAATGCCGATAATGTTCATAAACCAAAATGGCTCTTGTTCGGATAAGCGCTTAAAAGTTTCAAAATGAGCCGCAGCCATGTCGCCTGCATCCCACACGGCAAGCTGTCCAATAATCATTGGCTGATCAAATGTCTTAAAGGTTAGTAATTTTGTATCATCTTTGGTGCTTTGCACAATATCGGCAACGATTTCTTCTTGGCAGGCACTAAAGTACTCTGCCGCCCAATTATCAGATAGGTTAGCGTAGCGTGCCAATACTTCATAGGCTTTTTTATCACGATCAGTGGTAATCTCGGCACCAAAATTAAGGGTGTTATCCAAAATACCACACATCAACAAACGGGCGCTTGTTTCGCTAATCTGATCAACGATGCCAGCAGCTTCCCACTGCTCAAAAATCTGCGTACAAGCTGCGCCAACATGCTCTATGAGCATGCCGTCGCCAATACGCTCTTGCCAATAACTCTCAAGACCCGGGTGATGATCGATAACCTCTTCGACTCGTTCCAAGTCTACAAAATCTTCAAAATACTTAGGCTCCGACACGTCTACAAGAGTAAACTTGTCGCGATCGTTAGGCGAGTAGATTGTCGTTAATGGCGCTGGCCAAGAACGCACAATGGCCGGAATGCTCTGGTTAAGGGGCGCCGTACTTACAGCACGGGCCTGCAAACCCATAAGACTTAGTAGCTCTGCATAGGCAATGATGCCTGCGTATGCGTCAATATCTAAATAGCGTCCACCTGAGGTAATTATTTTCATGTACTGCCCTGCTTTATATTCTATTCTTATCTATTCAACCATTAATTGTTAGACATGTACAATACGTTGCCCCATATCTTTAGTGGTTGCGCCTGGCATCATACCCGGGCAGAGCTAGATTTATCGTATTACTTCCTAATCTCCACTAACCGTGGAGTGATACAGTAGGTCATTGCCCAATGCCGACAAAAACAAGAGGAGCGTAAGGAGCTACTCTGTTGCCTCGGCAGCAACAGCTACCTGCTCCATGCTTTTAGTGCGATTCCAAAAATACCAAGCATAAGGCGCAATACCGAGCGCATTAATTGCTGCGGCTAGGGTAAAGAGCACGTCAAAGCTATATGCATCAAGCACAAAGGCGCCAGCCAGCATTATGATAATAACCAGCGTCATATTGAGCGCATCGGTCAATCCCCACTCTTGACTCGCTTGTTCATGATTAATGTATTTGGCGACTAATGCCAACTTAGCAGGATGTCCGATTGCCCAGCCCGCACCATTAAGTATCCACAGTACAGAAATAGCAGCCATATCTTGGGTAACAGCAAAGCCTGCATAGCTCACACTAATCGCCGCCAATCCCGCCATAATGCATAGGAGTTTATTGCGCTCACTCAAGCCTGAGCTAAGCCTGCCGATGCACAGCTCTACAATGATACGCGCAGCAAAGCCTATAGCCAGAGTTATCGTTGCAGACGCCACCGTGCCACCCGGTACGCTCGTTGTTACGTATACAACGAATAGAATGTTAATGAGGTTAAGCGCCGAATACAACATAGCATCGGAAATAATAAATGCTCGCACAAAAGGCTGCATGCGTTCGTTAAAATATTTCATTGCTCCTTAGTGTAGTGGGCCGGCGCTTTCTGAGTCAATGCTTTAAGGCTCGAGCATAAAGAAGCGTGGGGTCAGCTAACATACCATCTTTAGCAACGCTAGCAGTTAGCACTCCATAGAATTAGCCTGGTGGCTGCTTTGTCCGCCTAAATTACGGAAACGCAACTCGGTAGCATCCTTATATGGGTGCTCGAGTTCAACAATACTGCCCTGGGCAACTCTAGACACCAGTGGCATCCAATAGCCAGTCGGTTCTAAACCCTCGTCTACCGAAAAGTCTTGCTTAGGTAGTGCAGCGTTCTCCTCCATGGATGCGCGAGCAGCACTCGTGCTAAAAACATCAGGTGTTAGGCTATTTTGGCCAGAAAAATCTTCGGGCCCAGGATATCGTGAAAGATAGTTACTCATAACTGCAGCAGTATAGTGCCGCAGTTATGAGTAAGTCAAGAGCTACAAAAATGCCACTCGTTTACTTATGCTAATTGGTAGTTTTGCGGCGGAATAGCCAAGCAGCAATAGGTACCGAAACAGCCAAGAGGCCTAAACACCACACGATTGAGAGCCATACATGATTACCTGTTGGTGTGCCGAGCATTAAGCCGCGGATAGCTTCAATAATATGAGTAATTGGCTGGTTTTCGACAAATATTTTTAGAAAACGATTCATACCCTCGGCTGGAGCAAATGCCGTGCTCGCAAAGGTTAATGGAAAGACAATTACAAAGCCCAGCCACTGCACGCCTTCAACACTCTTAGCAATTACGCCCATAATGGCAGATAGCCACGAGAACGCCAGCGTAAACAGCACGATAATACCGACGATCACAAGCCAGTCTACAACACTAGCATGCGCCCTAAAGCCAATTATTAGTCCAGTCAAAATCATAACTGCTGTTGAAATTCCGTTGCGGAAAACATCGGATATAACATGGCCGTTGAGTACGGCAAGATTAGACATTGGCAAAGAGCGGAAGCGGTCTACGATACCCTTTTGCAGATCATTGCAGACAGCGATAGCAGTAGTGGTAGACCCAAAAGCCACCGTCTGCACAATAATACCGGCCATCAAAAAGTCAAGGTACTCTACACCCTTCGGCAAGGCCATAGAAATAGCACCACCAAAGACTGTTGAGAACAGCAACAAAAACATGATCGGCTGAAAGAATGTGCCAAGCAGCTGATCGGTGTTACGGATAATATGCCGGCTACTACGGCGGATCATAAGTAAGGAGTCGTTAAATGCCAAGACCCACCTTGGCTTTTGTTCAAATTGTAATTCTACAGCCATTATTTGGTCTCCTCGGTTTTAGCTTTTTGCGTACCTGTAAGCGATAAAAATACGTCGTCCAGTGTTGGCTTGTGAATATCCATGGCTTCAATTCTTACACCGGCCGCCGATAGTGCATCGAGCACTTGCCGCACGTCGCTATTAGTGTCCTTAATCACCACTGTCGCCGAGTAATCTTTATCGTTAGATTCAATAACCGTTGAGCCAAGTGCATCGACTGCGTCGGCAAATATTTTAGCGTTTTTAAAGGTAAGCTCCAGGCGGTCATTACCAATTTTTGATTTCAGCTCGTTGGCTGTACCCAAAGCAATCACGCGGCCGCCATCGATAACCACAATCTTGTCGGCCAGCTGGTCGGCCTCCTCCAGATATTGCGTAGTCAGCAAAATGGTTGTGCCTTTTGCCTTAAGTCTATTAATAATATCCCACATAGCCAGTCGTGATCGTGGGTCTAGGCCCGTGGTTGGTTCGTCCAAAAAGATGACAGGCGGCGTAGCAATCAAGCTCACTGCCAAGTCGAGGCGTCGACGCATACCACCAGAGTATGTCTTTGCAGGACGGTCAGCGGCTTTTACAAGATCAAACTCTTCAAGCAGTTCTTCGGCGCGAGCCTTAGCACTCTGAGGAGTTAGGCGGTATAGGCGGCCCATCATTACTAAATTTTCACGGCCAGTTAATAGTTCATCAACAGCCGCCGATTGCCCTGTTAAGCCGATAGCTCGACGAACTTTATCAGCGTCGTTAACAACATCGTGACCCTCTACTGTTACCGTACCCTCATCAAAGCCCAATAAAGTACTTAAAATGCGCACAGTGGTAGTTTTACCGGCGCCGTTTGGACCCAGCAAGGCCAACATTGTGCCACGCTCTACTTTGAGGTCAATACCTTTCAGCACCTCATTCGAGCCGTACGATTTCTTTAAATTCTTGGCTTCTATCACATACGTCGACTGCGCCATAAACATTATCCCCCTGAGAGTAAATCAAATAGTTGCTAATTATTTTACCATAATACTTAAAAATATTGCGCACCACACGGTTGACGCGCTCAGTAGATTGATTTATCATTTAACCATATGGTTGAACAAACACTTCCGTTGGATGCAATTTTTCACTCACTTGCCGATCCTATACGGCGAGATATTTTGCGTCGTGTTATACCACACGAGTTATCTATTAGTGAACTTGCAGAAAAATATGAAGTTAGTTTTGCAGCTATATCTAAACACATTGGTGTGCTCGAAAAAGCAAAACTCATTCACAAACGACGAGAGGGCAAAAAATATATGGTCGCATTAGCGCCAGAGGCCTTAGAACAAGCCGATCAGTGCCTCGAACAATATCGTCTAATGTGGGAGAGTCGCTATAACAAGTTAGAAATATTATTAAACAAAGGGGACAGTCATGGACAAAACTAAAGTAACAAAAGATCTCGAAAACAAGACACTTATTATTGAGCGTACGTTTGAGGCACCTGTTCGTACATTATGGCGTGCCTACTCCGACAAAGACTGGTTTGTACAATGGTGGGGTCCCGAAGGCTGGGAAACTACTGTTAAGGAATTTAACTTTACTCCTGGTGGCCGTAACCTATATGGCATGAAGTGCGTAGACCAAAACCAAGGCGAATGGTTCGGTCAAGAATCTTGGGGTCTTATGGAATACGATGCCATCTCGGAGCCAAACAGTTTTACCTACCGTGACTACTTCTCCGACGCTGATGGGAACCACACGCCAGACATGCCAGAAATAAGTATCACCATTGAGCTGGTTGAAGCCGATGGAAAAACCACTGTTAAAACAACTTGCCATGCCGCAACAACTGAAGCAATTGAAAAACTTCTAGCCATGGGCATGGTCGAGGGTTACTCAAGTAGCTGTGAACGCCTAGAAAAATTAGTTACTGCCGCTTAAGCAAGTAGCTAGACTATATAAAAAACACTCGCGCTTTGGTGAGTGTTTTTTATTATTAGCTTGATGCATCCTCAAAACGGTCCATAAGACCTGTCGCATAAAGATAAGCCTCAACTTGCTCGAGCATATCATCTGTCGTCCCTCTACCGTCCAAGGTAAAGAACAACCCTTCGCTACGAGATGGCCTGCGCGGCTGATTAATCATAGTCTTAGCAATTTCTAAAGGCGCACGCGCCCAGCGATTAGTCGGGATTTCAAAGGCGTCTGCCTCCGACCAAGCCTCTACACGGCGCAAGGCCACCTTTATTGGAGTCTCAATGGCCAGGCCTATCGCCAGGCCACCGCCCTCCCGAGCTATAGTGTGAAGCCGCGCGCGGCTTGTAGGGGAATTACCAAACATGTCCAACGCCATATCCTGGTTGCCTTGCATATGTTGCTCAAGCTGAGCGTGTACCGCACCTTTAATATCCTTCATAGGCACATCTTGAGCACGATCAGGCCTCATGCCAGTTGTGTCGCGCTGAATCATCAGGTCATATCGGATTTTATCACTCGATACGTAGGGCATATCGTACTCACTGGCGAGTTGCGGCATAAAATCCAATGGTGCAGCACCCAACATGCCAACTTTATATAATACGAGTGGACGCTCTACGTCCCCAAGGCGCGGCATTAAACGGAGTGACTGTTCAAGATTAGGCATACGTTCTGGCTCCTGATTATGGTTTGGGGTAGTTGCAAGTAAATAAAAATACGCTTGCAGGTTAGGATAAACTTACCCCAATCATGCCGAAGGGTCAAGGGCTTAAACCAGAACTATGACCCGTCGTAATATCTGACTATAGTTGCTGGATAGCTGCGTATAATTGTACTGCCATCTCGGTTGGGAGTGTTGAATAGCCGCTACCCTCACTACTAAAGGTGTGGCCCAAAATTGCCGAACCTTGGTCGGTAGGTCGGTGAAGCATTAAAACAAAACCACCCTCAGAGTCATGATCTCGATCAATCGAAAGACTCCACTCCACACCTTGAGGATCGGTATAGGCAACAGTATACATACCCTCTTGCGTAATACGCTGGCAGGCTTCAATAACTTGGGGTGCAGGCTTATTTAGCTCGCGATGACTTGGCTCTTCAATAAAATCACTATTCTGGAGCGTATCTAATGCCAAGGTTGTTACCAGTGCCCGGTCGCTACGCGACAAGCTCAACGGACGACCTTCGCGGTTACCAATTTTTATAAAAGGCTTATCTGATTGGTGGGCATCTGGCAAGCACTCAAGCCGAATTATGCTTGGCAATGCACCACTTTTAGTGCCAAGGTTTAGAGTCATAACATTATGAAGTCTCGAAAAAAGGAGTGATGCTTGGCGACCCTCGTCGTCTGGCACTGTACTAAAAGTTCTTTTACCAAACATATCCTCAGTATCACCGGTCAAAATATCTGCGCTACGGAATTCTGGCAGCTCAGGCTTAAGCCCCTGCATAGCAGCCGCTACTTTGGTGGCACGCGCTCCATGCAATGTAGTAGTTCTTTGCGGGCCTAAAACGACACGAGCGTTTGGATCCTGCCCTAGCTCAATAAAGGCTTGGGTGGCTGTGTGTAATCGCTGATCGTTTTCAGGCGTTTTTGGCAGTGGATCCCTATGCGCAAACTGCTGATTAATACTGGTAGCTAGTGCGTTCAATACATCGTCCGGACGGCCCGATTTAGGCGTTGCTTCCGGCTGATTTGATGGGAAAGCGCAGATCATTGGTTCCAGCATATACCTTCCGCTGGTAGCACTCTCAAAAAGAATATCGAGTGGCTCTTGGCCGGCTGCCCGTACATCAAGCAAGACACTACTCAGTGGCCTGCGACCTTGGCGTTTTTTATAAATCCAGTCCCTAAGACCCTTACCCGCCAATAACCGAGCATCAATCTGCATCTCTGCACTGTGTTGCTCATTAGAAATCGATGCCAAAATAACCTGATCACCAGCAACATACTCAGCACTGTCGGGGTCGGCTGCATACTCTGCCTTAGCAGCAGCAATAATAGTTTTGTGGGCATCAACAAAGTCAGTGATGATAGGATATTCAGTATCAGTGATACAGCTTATTTCGTGGAGTGACATAAGGCACTATATTACCATCTTCTTGAATAAATTCAAGATAAACTGCCGTTCTTGCCATACCCACTGCCTCACCGAGCGGGTTTAGTTTTGGATCTGTTTGGTCTGCTCTTGCACGTTTTGTGTAAAGCGAGTTAAAAAGTCGGTAATAATTTGGAGCTCTTTATCGGAGTAGGTACTAAGTAATTCACCGTGCGCTTGTTGTACACCAGCTACCAGTGGGCCAGCCAGTGTAAACCATTTTTCGCCGATTTCAACAATTACACCACGGCGATCATTAGGATTTGGCTTGCGGTTAATAAAGCGTGCTTTTTCGAGTCTGTCGAGCATAGCTGTCGTAGAGCCAGTTGTTAATCCAGTGTACTGTGACAATTCTTTAGGAGTTGCACTTCCTTTAATAGCTAAAAAACTCAGACATTCTGAGTCAGTAACGTTCAACCCAAGTTTTCTACCTATGCTGTTACGAAAGAGCACCGAACTTACCCCGTTATCTCGGGCGGCCATCATGGTTTGCTTTTCTAAATCTTGTCTTGAGCTCATAAGTACGTCCGATAATTAACTTTATTATCAAGTAAGTTGATTTTATAACAAATACTTCCGGCTGGCAAGTCTGACAGGATTAACAGACTTGGTCTGCCCCTCCATTTTTGCGGTTGCATTACCGTTATTCTAGTACTAGAATAGTTATATGACTAAGCGTCTTACTGAAGGAGAAATTATCGTACTGGGCTTGCTGGCTGAACAGCCCCGTCATGGCTATGATCTAGAACAGACTATTAGGCAGCGTGGCATCCGAGAATGGACTTCGCTGGGCTTCTCATCGCTCTACTACTTACTCGAACGGCTCGAAGCCAAGGGCTTGATTAAGCCACAAAATCTTTCTAGTCAAACCAGCCAAAGCACTAAAAGAGTGTTTGTCATTACGCCACAAGGCCTGGCAAAATGCCAACAATCAGTACAGCAAGCCGTTGTCGACGTACAGCCATATAGCTCGACTTTTATGATCGGCTTAGCTAATAGTTCTTTGCTTGATAGCCAAGCCTTTGCCCAAAGTCTGCGGGAGCGTCTGCAGCAAATTGATACTCGTCTTAGTTCGGTTATTGCCACGCAAAAAAGGCAGCAACCGCTGCCCGATTTTGTGGACGCAATGTTTGATTACAGCATAAGCCTATTGCAGGCAGAAAGGGAGTGGCTGCACAAAACAGCTACGCATATGAAAACCATGGAAAAAGTAGACTTCAAAAAAGAATACAAAAATCTCTACAACCCACCCAAAGAATTTGCGATCGTTGAAGTTCCCCGTTTGCAATATTTAATGATAGACGGTCATGGCAATCCCAACACTGCCGAGGAATACAAACAAGCCGTAGAGGCTTTGTATACCGTAGCTTACACGCTTAAATTTGCAAGCAAGAAGCAGCTTAATAAAGACTATGCCGTTATGCCACTCGAAGGTCTGTGGACTTCGAGTAATATGGATGACTTTTTAACACGCGACAAAGATAACTGGGATTGGACCATGATGATCATGCAGCCTGATTGGATTACCGCAGACATGGTTAAAGAAGCCGTACAAGTTGCACGAGCTAAAAAGAATCCACCGGCTCTTGATAAAATTCGTTTTGAAGCGCTCGATGAAGGCACCTGTGTGCAAATTATGCATATTGGCAGCTATGATCAAGAAGCTCCTACCCTACAAAAGATGCATCACGAGTATATGCCGCAACAAGGCCTAACTTTTAATGGCACGCATCACGAAATTTACATTGGCGATCCACGCAAAGCCGATCCCTCAAAGTTAAAAACTGTCTTGCGTCAGCCCGTTAAGCCAATCCAATAATCTCCGATTACCATCCAATCCTCTCTATAGAGTTTCGATATAGTCTCTGATTATTTGGTAGTAGGCGTTGTGGCCATCAGCATCAGGATGTGCAGTATACTCTTGGGGGTCAGAAAGATTATATTCTCGAATATAATTATCGGTGGCGCACATATCATGGCCCTCAAAAGGCGAGCCACTCGCCATAGCGTCTACGTAAGCAAATCGGGCATCGTTGAGCGCGCCCAATGAAGCGGTTATTCTGTAGTTAAGCAGATTGCCTAATTCGACCAGTGCCGTGCGCTCTGCGCCACTCAGTAAATAACAGTTGCTTAGGGAACCGCCCGTTTCGGTAACGAGCTGCGGATATCCCACCACAATCACTTTGGTCTGGCTACCAATGCGGCTCTGAATTTCATCATACAAACTGGCAAGATTTGTAGGCAGCGTGTTGTCTATGAGATCTTCGGTATCGGCATAGATTGCCGTGGAATCATCACAAGACTGACTAGGCTCTAAGCAGGCGCGCATAAAGCCGCCAAAGTTAACGTCGTTACCACCTATCGAAATTGTCACAACATCCGTATCAGTACTCAAGGCGTCGAGCTGTGAGCCCTCGCCCCATGAGCCATCGGTGGCAGCGCCATTAATAACCGTATCGGTTGTGGCACCAGAACATGCCTTAAAGTCAGTTAGATCAAGGTATAAATTAGATGCGACGGCATGCGGATAGGCCTGTGAGCTACGGTGGCAAAGGTTTTTATTACTGCCACTATCTACAGCCGTTCCTGCATCAAAAGTCGGATTACCTTCACCACTTGAGTATGAGTCGCCAAGCGCTACATACTTGCGTGGCGCAGGCTCGCTGCCTGGAATATAAGGGCCGGTATATCCCGTTGGATAGGTAATATTGCTGGATGCCACAAAGAAGTAGCCATACTCTCCGGCAATGCTATGCCCATAGGCGCTTACATTTTGCCCACCAGAGTTCCAGGCCTGCACGCGACATCCAGCACCTGGATTAAGAAAAATGTCAAAGGACCGCACATCGCTAGTGGTAATAAGGCGGCCGCCACTAACCGTAAAGGTTGCCGTAGGCGAAAACGTTTGAATAGTAATCATGTTACGGTGGCCATTATTGGCATTAGGATTTTGCGTTACCGACCAGCCCGCGCCTGCAAGCCGATTGGCGTTAAACTCAGCGATAAACGCATCGGTATCAGCCCGAGCATTATTGTAATTGTTTTGGTAGTTCCAGTTAGACTTCCACCATTCGGTATCATCCCAATTAGTTGAGCGATCTTGCAAAGTACATGAGTCGCCATTGCCGCCTACTTGCACATTAGGAAGTGTATGAATATTGCCGTCGGCCGGCGGATCGGCGTGCACTACTGGCGAAAGTAGTCCGCAAACCATTGATACAACAATAAACCCAGGAGCAACCAACCGAAGTAACTTCATACCGTATTCTGCCTTGTTAATTATGCTTATGCCTGTAGTATAGCTTAAAAATTAAATCCTGTAGCGGCAATGTACAGTCAGCTTAAGCCCAGGCAACAGTGCCTGCAGGTACCTCTATTACGAGGCGTTCTTTTTGCCGTCGAGGCGCAAAGTAGTGGACTCGTCACGATGCGTGCCGGTGCTGCCCACATGCTTTTCACTAATAGTGGCGCCATTTTTAATAACATGTACCAGCGCCATTGCGTGTCCGTGACCCAAACTAAAGTCTTCTTTGAGCCAGGCAACAATTTCACTACTTTTGGTTTCTTTGTTAAAACCCTTTTCAGTAGCCATAGCAATAAAATCGTTTGGTGTTTTGCCGGTTTTTGTTTCGATATTGTCGAGGTAAGCCTGAAATGACATAGTTATTTTCCTTATTTATCTCTTTAACCTGCATTATACAGACAATCAGTAAGTTATGAGTGTAAAAGGAGCTTTAGAGGTGGTATGCTATGGCCATGAAATCTCCATATCTAGAAGCTGCCATCGAAGCCGTAAAAGCCGCTGAGCAAATTATCCTTACCTACCTTGGCGATGGCATACAAAAAGATATCAAAGAAGATCTGTCTCCGGTAACTATTGCCGACCGAGAAGCAGAAGAAGTCATTAAAGCCACGCTCCACAGGCGTTTTCCGGACCACACCTTTTACGGTGAAGAAACCGATAAACCAGACCTTGCTAAACATCGAGGATATACCTGGATTATTGACCCTATCGATGGCACCAAAAGCTTTATGCGGCAGATTCCCCTGTTTGCCACACAGCTCGCGCTGCTTAAAGACGGAGAACTCATACTCGGAGTGTCTAACGCCCCTCTGCTTAAAGAATTAATGTATGCCGGAAAAGGCCAAGGTTGCTACCTTAACGACAAGCCCGTACACGTGAGCAACACAAGCCAAATAGGTGACGCCTATGTGAGCTTTGGTGGTCTTAAGCACTTCGCCAAACACGATATGATGGAGGGCATTGTAAAGCTCAGCCAGTCTGCCCAGTGGCCGCGTGGCATTGGAGACTTTTGGAGCTATCACTTGCTTGCACAAGGTAAGCTTGATGTCATGATCGAAGCCAGTACTAAATTATGGGATATTGCGGCGCTTAAAGTAATTGTCGAAGAAGCAGGTGGGCAGTTTACGCAGCTAGACGGCTCACCAATCACCCCAGCCAGCACCACTGCCTTGGCTACAAATAACCCTCGGTTGCATCAAGCAATACTAGAAATATTCAGCAAATAGCCTATGTGGTTTTTATTTGCCCTTGCCTCGGCATTTTTATATGCATTTCGGGGCATCTTAGAAAAAACAGCCGTGACGCATATTAACAAGTATGTGTTGGGGCTTGGTATACGATTATTTGCGCTTCCCTTTTTTATTATTCCGTTTTTAATTCAGCCTGAGCTTTTTATTCCACCGCAAGACTTACCCGGCTCGTTTTGGATTGCGGTACTTTTTGTAAGTATTATTGGCACACCGCTCGAAACCATCTTTTATTACGAAGCAATCAAAAAAGAAGAGCTTTCGCTTGCCTTGCCGATCCTGAGCTTGTCACCCGTCCTAACCATAGGTTTTGCAGCGCTGGTATTTGGCGAGCTACCCTCATTACTTGGAGCAATCGGCATTGTAGTTATTTTGTTAGGCGTATATGCACTCAAGATTAGTCATGCACGAGAAGGATTGCTAGAACCGCTCAAACATCTCGCTAAAAGCCGAGGCGTGCAATTTATGGCAATCGTAGCCTGCTCGTTGGCTCTGGGAAGCATCTTCGACAAAATGGGCGTTAAGGCCTCAAATGTATATATGTATGCCTTGTTTAACTACGCTTCGGTGTCGATATCGTTGTGGTTATTCGCTCATAAAAAAGCTCCACATCACCTGCACCAGCTTGGCAAAAATGCCGGCTTATTTATACGAATTGGATTAATTGTTGCTGGCTATACATTGCTGTATCTTCTGGCGCTTAACGAAGGTCCTACAGCCTACGTTGTAGCCATTCGAAATGCCAGCGTGTTGTTGACAATTGTTCTCGGCGTACTGCTCTTTAAAGAACGAGACCTTGTTACCAAAATAATTGCTGGCGCGCTCATTTTTGCTGGACTGGTATTAATTAAAGTGTTTAGCTCGTAAGCCCTGGTTGGCCTAGAGCTTTGGGTTACTACAGTGCTAAAGGCTTAGTCGCGGTGGTGTTTGCGTTTGTGGCGTGGCTGCCAGCCGTGGTGCTTAAAATGGCGGCGTGGTGCATCGTAGGGACGACGCAACGACTGCATAAACTTTTCACCAAAATATGTTTGGACTTTAGTAAGCTTGGCCATCTCGATTTGTTGCTTTTTAGAAAGTTCTGCGAGCGAAATAGCCCCTGGCGCTAAATAACGCACCCTCTCTTGTACTTGCTTGGGGTGAATATGTGGAATATGTGGGTTGGCACGCTTGAGCAAACGGAACTCCTGTTGTAGCTGCTCGTATGCCCACAAACTAAAGAGCGTCACAAATAATTTTTGATTGTCGGGAGTATGCTCAATAACTGGCACACCAGATGCCTCTAGGGTCTTGCCGCCATATGTTACCATCATACGCGTTAGTAGGCCGCCACTTCTAGCGTCAAAGTATTTTTTGCCATAGCGAATTGCGTACTGTCCTGGAGCCAAATGTTCCAGCCAGCGCGGATCGACCATCGTAATATCGTTAACCAAATGAAGCGTCTCAAGTTCACCCGTACCACGTGGCACTTGCAAGTCAAAGGGAGTGCCGGCAATCAAGCCATGTCGATACACGACCGTCCCGCTAGACACTTCACGAACTTGCTTAGTAACTAAGTGCATTGCGCCGCCCGTTGGTTCAATCAACCAAATTTGGTGCAATTGCCCGGCTACAATACAAAGCAATAATTGGTCTATATCTTCGTCGGCAATAGCTTGTAGCTGCACTGGTCCAAGCCCTAAGTCGCGGTTAAGCCGCTCGTTAACATCTTGTGCCTTGGCTACGTTTTTCTCAATAATGCCAAGGTCTTCGTATTCCAATACATCTATCGATGGCAATGCTAGTAAAACATCATATTCTGCCAGAAGATCCGATCGCGTATGGTGGGCGTAACGCCGCCAACCAGAATGCCTTGGGCTGCCCTTAACAATGCCGCCCACTTCTTGGATGGCAATAATGCTCGCTAATTGAGCCTGCAAAATTGGACTGCATTGTTCGGCCTCAACCAACATGCGAGCATAACTCGATTCAACCGGAAAGCGCTCCATCTTTTGACCAATTTCGGTTACCGTGCCGTCGTCGGCCGTAGCGCCCAAGCTTCGCAGCGTAGCTTTGGCAAGTTTAATAGTGCGCCTACTGGGCGAGTGATAAAATTCAAGATTTTCAATATCAATACCAATGCTTGCCAAACGCAGCACAAGACGGTCAATATGCTTACGCATAATCTCTGGAACCCCGTAGGCTGGGCGATCTTCTAGTGGTGAACAGCTCAAACGATTAAGCTGAGCCAAAATATACAAACCTTCTTTGGTGCGGCCTGCGCGTCCGGCCCGCTGCAGGCAGTCGGCCTGAGATATCTCCTCGATAAATAAGCCCTCCACACCATTACGAACTTCGGCACGCCGCTCGAGGCCAGAGTCAATAACCGTATCAATATCATCAATGGTAATACTTGTTTGCGCTACATTGGTGGTTAAAACAATCTTACCGCTCGGATAATTTATAAATGCCCTTTGTTGTGCTTCTGGCGTCAGCTGACTATGCAAAGGGATTACCGGCACATTGCGCGCAAACCCCGAAACTGCTTCAGCCACAGCCTCAATTTCAGCCTTGCCCGGCAAAAAAACCAGCATATTGCTCACGCGGCTCTCCAACTGCTTAGCAATTTCTTCGACCAAATCGCCGCCATGACGTTTTTCGACCGCAAAGGTTCGGCCAGCAATAGCGATTGGCTCTGGTGCACCAAAGTATTCTGCCAATGTATTTGCCTCAATGGTGGCGCTCATAAGCACCACCTTAAAATAGGGATCTTCTTGGCATCGTTTTTTAGCCCATGCAATCAGCACTTCCATGTTTTCATTCCATTCATGGATTTCATCGAGTACCAGTACCTGCTTATCGGCAATACCGCTGCCTGTTAATTCGCGCACCAACTGCAAGCCATCAGTACAATACAAAATAACGTTATCAGGATTATCATCACGCTCAGGTGCAGTACGATAGCCTACCAAATCGGTCGCATCCCGCCCTAATCGCCACGAGTATTCATGGCGTACACGGTGACATAAATTGCGAGCTGCTAAAATACGCGGCTGAGTTACAATAATTTTTTTATAGCCTGCTTCGGCTAAATACTGGGGGATCTGAGTGCTTTTACCGGCGCCCGTTTCGGCTGTTACAATGGTTACCTGATGAGATTGAACTGCTGCAATAATCTCGTCGCGGCGTTCATATACAGGCAGCTGGTAGACGGAATTATAATCGTCAGCGTTCATTACTATTAGTATACCTTACAATCACCAAGCACATGGGCAAGCCAAGAAATATCAGCTATTTAACAGTAAAGGTGCCTTTGGTTTCCTTTTGTAGGTGATCATGAAACATAAAGGAGCCAGCTTTATTTAAGCTTACGGTAACGCTTTGACCTCGCTTGATCATATTCTCTGTTTGCCCATCATACATTTGGTGGCGATCATGGGCCCCAAAGGCTAAATCACGAATTTTATCATCTTGATTGGTTACGATAAGAACGTCACAAAGTGCCGCGCTGGTGTGCTGCGGAGACATAGCTCCGTCCTTGATAACAACGTAATGCGTTTTGCCCTTTTGTTTGCAAGCCACCTCGCTCTTGCTTTGTGTATCATGCGTATCAAGGTAATCTTTGGCAAAGTGATGGATACCTAAAAATACGAGTGCTCCAACAACAATAACTGCCAATATACCGGCTGTAAGCTTTACTGGCTTCATCTGTTATCTATTTTGCCTGGTATCAAGACGCTGGACCGCTAAGCGTGTGTGGGCTTTAACTGTTAAAACGCTAACTCCCGCGATATATAGCAGGCCCATGGTACAAGATTCAAGCATGTGACCGCTGCTGGCAACAATAAGAACGGTGCCGCTGACAATTGTGGCAGCGATTAAACCGTAAGAACCGTATAGTTTATATTGAGATGGACGAAAAAAGGTGTGCGTAGCGTGTGCAATGCTCGCCAGAGCAATCAGCACGTGGAGTAAAACAATCATACTCACAGTATACGACGCTTAGGGCAATAATGCACCCACCGGTAACAAGACAACAAGAGCCATAGTAACCACCAAAGAAAAACCAAACATGCCGCGCGCCCATCTATCAGATGCTGCTATATCTGGCGCCTTGAAGCCCAATAATCCCTTATACAGCCATAATATGCCAAGCAAACCCATGGCAATCGCAAAAACATAGCCGGTATAGCCAAATAGTGATAACAACATGCAGCTCAGCGTAAACAGCGCAATATACATCATCATTGCTACTTTGGTGTAATGCCTGCCTTTAACCAGCGGCACCACCGGTATGCCAGCAGCCTTATACTCCTGGCTCCTATACAGCGCTATAGCGTAAAAGTGGGGCATTTGCCAGGCAGCAAATATCAAAAATATAAGCACTGCGCCTAGGTCGAATCCACCAGTCACCACAACATAGCCAGCCATAGGCGGTGTAGCACCAGAAATACTCCCCACAAGGGTACCGATTGGCGAGTGACGCTTAAAATACCCGTAGGCAACAAGATAGTCAACCAACCCAAGAGTACCCAGTAGTATGGTCGGTGCATTCGTCCAGCGCCACAGCACAATAAATCCGGCTATACCTAATACCGCAGCGTATATCAGTGCACTTCGCCCTGATATATCACCGCGCACCAATGCACGGTTTTTGGTGCGCTGCATGCGCTTATCTATATTGCGGTCGATATAGTTGTTCACTACGCAGCCACAAGCAATAACCAACGCCGTACCTATCATAACGCCCAAGAACTTACTAAGCGAAAACATATTCTGTAGTGCGCAAGCCAGCAAAAAACCTGCCATTGTATTAACAAGATTGCCGTAAATAATGCCCGGCTTAACCAAACCGCAATATGCCTTTAACATCTACAGTCCGTCTTGACTATCCATGTAGTGCTGCATCTGTTTAGGCGACATCATGTTGTAATCAAGATGCTTCATAATCCAGAGCGAGCCTACAACTACAATAAATACCACTCCCATCATAAAGAGGAGCGCCAGAAGCTTCCAGCGCGGGTTTTTTTCTTGGCCCAAATGCATAAAGAATAGCATTTGCACAACAAACTGCGACACTGCCAAAACAGCTACAACGGCTATAATGCCATTCTTACTATAAGTTTGGTTAGTAACTACAACATAGGCAGCAAGCGTTGTTGCTAATGACAATATAAAACCGGTGATGTACGAGCGAAGTGTAACGTGTTTTTCGCCAGCAGACTGCGGCAATTTGTGATTCATGACATTGACCCCAGTAAGTACACTAAGCTAAAGATAAATATCCAAACCACATCCAAAAAGTGCCAGAACATCGCAAATAATGATAGCCGTCGCAGAACAGGATCTGTTAAGCCCTTGCGAACAATCTGCACAATCATTACAACCATCCAAAGCAGCCCTACGGTAATATGCAATCCGTGAGTACCAACCAGCGTAAAGAATGCCGACAAAAATCCGCTTTCACGCCAACTATTTCCTTCGTGAACCAAATGGCTAAATTCCGTAAGCTCAAGAGCCATAAACGACAAGCCTAGCAAAAATATAATTAAAAGCCCCGCCACAACATAGCTGCGAGCCTTGCGTTGTGCCGCAAGCAGTACCAATCCACACACAAAACTACTTGTTAGCAGAATAATAGTTTCTACCAATACAAATGGCAAATTAAATAATTCCGGGCCGCCAGGGCCACCATTGGTGTTGTTTCGCAAAACAGCGAACACCGCAAAAAGTGATGCGAATAGCACACAGTCGGTCATTAAGTATACCCAAAATCCAACAAGCGTCTTAGAATGGTCGGCTTCTGCCACTTGTTGATAATGCGCTTTTTGGGTAATAAGCGGCTTGTCGGTTAGTTCCATGCTCACGCTGGCTGCTCCCCTGCTTCAAATTTTCTGACGTCGGCTGCCGGCACAATATACTCGGTTTCATCGTCGGATAATCTAATAATAAGCATAGCTATAACGCCCAAAAATGCCACTATTGCCAGCCACCAAATGTGCCAAACAATTGCGAATCCAATTACGAAGGCCAGAAGAGCAATAAAGAATCCGATAGGCGTATTTTTGGGCAGCTGAATATCTGTGTAGGTTTTAGGCGTGCGCAAATCAATGCCCCGCTGTTTAGCCTCCCAAAATGCATCACGGTCAGAGATCGGCGTTAGTTCAGCGAAATTATAAAACGGCACCGGCGAACGTGTTGCCCATTCCAAAGTGCGCGCATTCCACGGATCGCCTGTGCGATCACGGTTCCACCGACGCTGCATAAAGCTAATTAAAAATTGTAGAACCTGCAGACCAATTCCCAACATAATAATCAGCACACCTACACCAGCAACAATAAAGAGCCCCTGCCACCCAAGTGAGGCATCGTAATGGTCGAGCCGACGGGTAGCACCCATTAAGCCCAGCGCATACAGCGGAATAAATGCCGTACAGAAGCCAATCAGCCAACTCCAAAATACATATCTACCAATGCGCTCGTTGAGCTTAACGCCAAAGATCTTAGGAAACCAATAGGCAATGCCAGCAAAGTAGCCAAACACCACACCGCCAATAATCATAGTATGGAAATGAGCTACCAAGAATAGACTGTTATGCAATTGGAAGTCGGCCGGTGGCACCGACATCAAAACACCGGCTACGCCGCCAATTGTAAAGGTAGCTACAAAGCCCAAGAACCAGAGCATGGGCGTCGTCAGTACAATTCGACCTTTATACATAGTAAAGAGCCAGTTAAATACTTTTACTCCAGTAGGGATCGAAATAATCATGGTAGAAATACCAAAGAAGGCGTTAACATCCGCTCCTGCGCCCATAGTAAAGAAGTGATGCAGCCAAACCGTAAACGACAATAAGGTAATGGCAGCCAAAGCAAATACCATAGAAGTATAGCCGAATAGTCGCTTTCTAGAGAATGTAGCGACCACCTCCGAAAAGATACCAAAGGCTGGCAAAATAAGAATATAAACCTCGGGGTGACCCCAGGCCCAAATTAAGTTAACGTACATCATTGGGTTACCACCTTCCGTAGCCGTAAAGAAGTGGGTACCAATAGTGCGATCAAGCGTTAATAAGGCCAACGTGGCTGTTAAAATTGGAAAGGCAAAAATCACTAACACCATGGCGTTGAGTACACTCCAAGTAAACAACGGCATCTTCATCAACTTCATGCCCTGACGACGTAACTTAAGAATTGTCGTAAAGAAATTTACCCCCGAAAGCAAACTCCCGATGCCAGCAATCTGCAAACTCCATATCCAATAGTCGACGCCTACGCCAGGGCTATAGGCCAATCCCGATAGCGGTGGGTATGCCAGCCAGCCAGTTGCTGCAAACTCGCCAATAACCAGCGACGTGTTCATAAGAATTGCGCCCATCAAAAACAGCCAAAAACTAGTGGCATTCATAAACGGAAAAGCCACGTCGCGGGCACCAATTTGCAGTGGAACAATCAGGTTAATCAGGCCAAACATCAATCCCATAGCCACAAAAAAGATCATCATCGAGCCATGCGCTGTGAATATTTGCTGGAAGTGGTCAGAGCTGAGTATTCCATGAGAAGTACCCGACGACAATGCCTGCTGAGCACGCATCATCAGAGCATCCGCACCGCCACGCAGCAGCATGACAAGGGCCACAATAATGTACATAACACCAATCTTCTTGGGGTCTACCGTGGTAATCCACTCTTTCCAAAGCCAGCGCCAGCGCTTAAGATACGTTATAACGAATATCAGGCTCAAAAGACCTAATATCATCGTAGCCACACCGCCCATAACGATCATGTCGTGTTTGAATGCATCGAGTGTCAGTCTGCCTAACATTACGTACCCTCTAGTAGCTCATATCCTGGTGAGCCATAAATTTATTAACAATTGTATCATATAGGCCGGGCTTAACAGTGCTGTAGTAATAGTGGGCATTCTTTTCGCTTGGTTTTGCTAATCGGTTGTATTCATCCATTGTTAAGTCATGATGAGTCTGCTTTACCGTCTTGAGCCAGTTAGAAAATTCTTGGCCAGAACTAGCTCGAACTAAAAATTTCATGTCAGCAAAACCGGCGCCGCTTAAATTAGCCGATACTCCCGAGTACGTACCCGGCTGATTAGCCATTAAATGCAGCTGTGAAGTCATGCCCTCCATAGCGTACATTTGGCCACCAAGCTGTGGAATCCAAAATGAGTTCATCGGGGCATCTGACGTAATCTCAAAGTTAATCGGCGTATCCTCGGGAATCTGTAAGTAATTAACTGCAGCCACATTTTGCTCGGGATAAATAAACAGCCATTTCCACTGCAAAGCCACTACCTGAATTGTTATTGGCTTTTTGGGAGAATCAATCGCCCTGTAAGGATCAAGTTGATGCGTACTGCGCCAGGTTATAACTGCCAGTATCAGAATAATCAGACAAGGAATCCCCCACCACACCGCCTCTACACTAAGTTGCCTATCCCAGTCAGGTTTATACTCCCTTCCCTTGGCCTCGGCATGGTCTGCGCGGTAACGCCAAACAATAAAAAACGTCATAATAAACACTGGTACCACAACGAATATACTCAGCAGCAGCGTTATAACCATTAAGTCTCGCTCTTTGGCCGCTATTGTGCCGGCAGGCTCAAATACCGCCAAGTTGCCGTCTTTGAATACCAAAAAGCTCACCACCCCAATAAGGAGGACAAGTAGTAGTATCGGCAAAAGCTTAAACTTCTTTGTCATCTTTACTTGCGATTATAGCACTCAGTAGACTTTGAATATGCATTCTTTATATACAAAGTCGTCCTTTCACCCATGATCTCAGTAAATGACAGCTTGCAAGAACGCTGCTAAGCTACGCTATTTAATCGTTCCAGGTAGAATTGTTAAGCGCTGTCAGCAAGGCTGCTGATGGCTCAAGCTGAGGCGCACCAACCGAGCGGCGATAGGTTATGCAGACGTCTTCGTCGTTAAAGCACCATGCCAAGGCAGTACCGGTGTAGCCCGAGTCTATGTAGCGCGCTGAACCATCAGGTGTTCGGCCACCCACAGTAATCACAGGGGCAGAGCCAACAACCTGCTGGCCACCCACCATACAGTTCACAAGGTCCCCAGTACACCAGTCCATTTTTGTGACCATCATAAAGGCGCTTTCTTGTGGTACCGGCGTGGTATCTCCACAGTTTGTACAGTCCGCTTTATTTGTTATGTCATCGGCAACTGAGTCGTAGCCGGGGCCACTTGCACCGTAGTCAACCCGCTCCCAGTCGCTGTTGTAAGTAGTAGTGAGACCACCCACAGTAAGTGTTTTGCCAACGGGCATATTTAACCAATCAACAAATAGCCTTATCGCATCGGTGGTAGCTTTATGAACACCACTATTCTTATTAGTAACCATTTGGCCGTGCTCACAAACTGCGTCAGCACTAGGTATCTCGATGCCAGGTGCATAACGCACAATGTATTTTTCGCAGCCAACTATAGCCGTACCGCCGCCCTTTAGAGCATCATTCGTCCAGCCATACGTTGCATCGCTAATGCCGAATAATCCGTCACTGTCTGTTACGCGGCGTTCTATAATATTACCTCTCCAGTCGCGGTAGACGTTTGTGACATTAGATGCAATGGTATACACGGTAGTTTGTGCCGGAAACGCAGGTATACCCGTTTGCCAACTATTTGGCGATCCCAAAGTTACAACCTGCCCTACCTTATCTACAATTTTATGACCATCGGCAAAAGTATAATCAAGCGCATAGCGAGCCACAATGCCACCCTGCGAATATCCAACAACAACGACTTTTCCTCTACCGCCATTAGCAATTGACTGACGCGATGCACAATCGACTATTTTTGCCAAATTGCCGCCAGCGTTAACATCCGCTGACCAATATTGAAATACATGAGCAACCGCAGTGCCTGGCATGGTATTTATCTTACCTGCTAATCGTGAGGCATCATTTAAACCGCCCCACTGCTGCGCATTACCGCCAAAGCCATGCACCAAAACAACCGGTACTTCTGTGCCAAAGTCCGAGTTAGTCAATGAACCCACTCCAGAAGCGCATGCAACCGGTGCCGCCAATGCCTTCTGAGGCACGCTAGAAATCGCCACGGCAGTTATGGTTAATATTGCTACGGCAAGGCTTGCCGCGCGTTTTAGTATGCCCATTGATCCCCCTATGCTTATAGTTAGCTGCAATATAGCTTGCAGTACACAAACTGTCAACAAACTATATGAAAAATAGATTATGCCTGAGTAACCAGTCGAAGGATATCGTAAACCGCGTCGCGTTGCCGTCCTGCGCTATTATCAATAAAGGCGATCTTGGATTGGTGCTCAAAATATAATTCGCGGTAAGCAGCAGCCTTTGCGAGCTTATTAGCCACGCGATCATTGTTACGGCCTCGCGCAGTCATTCTCTTCTCAAGTTCTGCTAAATACGACTGTTCATTGCCCTGAAATATTGGCAACGAAACGGGTGACACAAAGAGGCAGGTACTCTTAATGCTACGCGCTTCTATTGCTTCATGCACGGGTAACGCATCCTCTAGATTTGATGCAAAGCTTGCAATACTTGCGCTACCTAATGCTCCAAATAGCTCATCGTGGCTAGTTCCACTCATGCAATCAGGATAGGCAGCATATTCAATAAAAGCGTCGGCAGCTATCATTTCTTCAAATACATTTTGTGATACAAAGTGATAGTCCTTGCCGTCACTTTCACCCGCTGCTGGCGGTCGTGTTATATGGCGCACAACTCGTCTAGCATCTTCATAAGCAGCGCGAAATTGCTGCTCTAACGTATCTTTTCCTGCACCGTGTGGTCCAGAAAAAATGAGCGCCTGGCCATGTTCTGCTTGTAGTGACATAGTAAATAATTTCTTTCTAGAATTCAGATTTAATTAATTCACGGCAATTGCTGAAAAGCTCTTCTGGCGTCTTAGGGACTGTAATTTCAGCATTTTCGGCAGTGCTCATGGGGAATGGTGAATAATCATATCTTTCATAGGGGCGTACAATTGCCAAGAGATCGCTATTCATACCATAGCCCATGTCGGCCATCCAGCTAAGGCTCGTCCCAGTAGATTGCTCAGCTTCGATCTGGCCTCGATGAATTGAAGCTATTGCGCGTACGGCGCTCCACCTATTAAACTCAGCTGCCGAAAATTTGTACGAATTAATGCTGTATTCTGGACCTTTATGCACCCCATTAGCAAGAATACTCTTACGCGGGGATTGCCAATTTAAGCATCCAAAGCTTTGGACATTGTCACCGGCGGACACCAGAGAGTGCTCTAAAGTAGTCAATAAAACCAAGTTAAGTAACCTGCGTTGCTTGTCTCGCATAGGATCTTGCAAAATGTCATCAGTGGCTTGGTCGGCCATCCAGCGGTAAAAATCACCGTACCGCTCAACCTGAGATGCGTGATGTGTAATATCGTGGATATCTAGTCCTGGCAGGTTATTTTTACTGAGTTGATCAAAAAATAATCTACTCCTTACAATGTAGTCACTTGGAGCAATCTCAGTTTGCGTAGGATCTCTGAAATACAGCCCTACGCCACCAGCTGCTGCAGCTTTACGGAAGTCATTGGGGGTGGCTTCAGCAAAAAAGAGCGCTCCGACCTTGCCCACATAGGCGTCATAAATTGTAGTTCCCTTGCCGTAGCCTTGGGCGACATAATCTTTCGCCAGAAGCGTAAGGGACGGTGGAAAACACTCAGTTGTATTTATCAGTCTATTTTCGGCGTTAAGAACAACGGGGTCATTTGGGTCTTTATTCCAGGTAAAAACAGGACTGTCTAAGAGTTCATTTGCCTCTTTACTGGGCTGAATATCATCAAGCGCAACAATGAGGTTGCCCGCTCCCGGCCGTGCATTATCAGGGATAAGTCTACATATTCTTGGCGCTTGGTCCTGCTCTGAAGGGATATTCCTTACATTCTCAAGAAAATACTGACCAGCTTCTTGCAAAGACTCAATAAGCGCAGCCTGTTCGGTGCGTGCATTCATAAAAAAGGGTCCTTTAAAACTAGATTTAGTTGTTTATATATTTATAGTGTTAGTACTATCTGTTGGCGGTTTTTATAGCTTCGGATGCATAAAACTGGAGCGAGGGGGTTAGTTGATAGCGCTCATTACTTAATTCCTCCAAAGGTATCCATGCCATTTCCGTATGCTCATTTGACATAATGGCTGCGTCTGTTTTTGAGCGTGCAAAATAGGTTAAACTAATGTGTCGATGAGGTAGATTGGCACCGTAAACGCCCATATAATTAGGTGTAATCAAGAACTTATTATCAGCCTCAACCTCGGTTTTTGGCTTAGTACTTAATATCTCTACATCAAGCTGTGTTTCTTCCCTAATCTCACGGAATAAGGCTTCCTCTGGGTCTTCATCGAGTTCAATATGACCACCTACTGGAACCCATTTTCCATATCGCGGATGATTGACAAATAGTACCCTGTTATCGCATACAATAAACACTGTAATGATAAAGTCGTACTTATCGTGTATATGCCCCATGTGTACCTAACTTTTCTGCTGCTTTGCGGCTGAGACAAGTTGGTCGTACTTTCGGTGCTCGAGGTCGTCGTCTGTCAAGCCATACTCGGCCGCTACCTTCATAATTTTTTCTTGGGCTTCGGCAATACCGCTTTCATCTGCAACAATAACCTCAAGTTCAAAAAACGCACCTGTCAAGCCCTTAACGATATCCACCATTCGTGACACATCTTTGCCCTTAGCCTCAAGTCGCATCTTATCCACAACAGTAACAGGACGAAAATCCATGTCAGTCAAAACAGCTCGCATACTTTCTGCTGGCGTAATATTCATTTCGTGTTCCATCATGTCACCGGCATCATTCAGGCGTCGCTTGTAGGCAAATTCCGAACGGTCACCGATGGTTCTTATGCGTGCCACTGGCATACCCAACGAAAAATCTGCAAAGGAGTCAATGCCTTGTAAATATACTTCATCGACCTGGTGTACGTATTCGGTAGCACCAAATGATTCACGCAAATCTGTCTCGATTGCGACACATTGTTCGCTACTTATTCTAAACTTACGTTCTACTTCAATCATTTTTTATCACCTAAATTAGTTGTTGCTTAACAAACAATGCCTCGTTCCTGGTCACAGTTCGCCCTCTAGTACCCTTGATCGGTTCGGCTGATCCAGTTGCCAGAATGTGAGGTCCAACGAGATTTACTCGCGGTGAGCTAAATGAAATGGTTGCCCCCATGGAATCTTCTGGGATAGCTGGGGCATGGAATACTCCGGCCTCGATTGTATGATAGTCACCCTTGGGAACAGTACGCCGTGCAATAGGCGTTGCACGCACGCAACGCCCGTCAGTTACCAAGATACCCTCACTTGGTTGATCGTCCGGAAAAGTAAAAACGCGAAGTAGGCCTTGTTTTGCAACCTCTTCATCAGAAAGTCCAGACGCGACTCGCTCAACCTTGTAAATATCATCAGCGAATACACCACCTACCGCACGTGATGCAATATGTAAAACATGGTCATGTACATCCCTAGGAAAACCTTCACGTGTTTCACTTTTACGCAGATTTTGCGGCCATATATGAAGGCGCAGTGAGCCAAGTGATGCGTGCGTGCCTAATGAATACACCATGTAGCCTGAAGGGTGCCATCGGCCGCTATGCTCTTCTAGGCGCGGGATAATTTCTGATTCTACATGCTGGCTTACGGGTTCGAGTAACCCCTTGGCTTGGTCGAAGAATTGTGGAGCTGAAAGGTATTCACTTGTCTGTTGCATCGATGCAGATGCAGATGGGGGTAATATTCCGTGTCGTTCTAACATTAACTGCAGCCCTCTTGTTATTTGTTTCTTGTGATAGCTTGGATAATATACTAAACAAATATAAAAGAGAATAGCAACCGGCAGATTTTTCGTACTAAAAAAGACTACGCTTTACTTTGTAGTCTTTTTTATATCAATTACGTCTATCTAAGTATGCAGCAATAGACTTGTGCCCGAGCACCACAGTTAAAAGTGTTGTGATGACTATTTAGTCGGCACCTTTTTCTTCTTTTTGACTTCTTTTTTAGGGTGAGCGTTGCCTTTAGACATAATAATGGGCCTTTCTTTTTTGTTACCTAAATTTTATCATATGTGTACCAAACTTTTCTGGTAGTAACGCCTTTTGGCTTAAAATATAAGGCTACCAACTATCGCGCAGACTATCTTGGTCACGCCTCTGGCGACTCTTTTTGGATCTTTGATTATGGCTTTGCTCGCGCACCGCTCGTCGCGCCTTTAAGGCAACAAGTTCTTGCTTCATTTTAAGATAGCTTGCATAGTGGCTGCGGCTTAGACTGCCGTCTTGGAGTGCGGACTGTATTGCACAGCCAGCCTCATGCTCGTGTTTGCAGTTACTGTATTTGCATTGGGCAGCAATTTGGGCAATATCGTTAAAGTTTTCGGCCAAGTCTTCCTCGGTGCCCCACAGCTGCAGCTCACGGACCCCAGGAGTATCTATTAATAAACCGCCACTTGGCAGTACAAATAACTCGCGGTGCACCGTCGTATGCTTACCCGTTGAGTCAGTCTGGCGGACCGTTTGCGTTGCCTGTTGGCTCCTACCAAGCAATTGATTAGTAAGCGTCGACTTGCCCACACCTGATGAGCCCAACAAAATAGCGGTTTGGCCAACCGGAATATGCTCGAGTATCTGCTCCACGCCGTTGCCCTCGGTGGCAGTCGTTACAACGATCGGCAGGTCTAGGCTACGGAGGCTCTCCACATATGACGCAAGGTCGTGAGTTTTATCAGCCTTATTAAGTACAATAATAGGCCGAATAGCGGCAATTGACAGCTGATATAAAAAGCGCTTAAGTCTTTCGACACTAAAGTCTTCGTCTAGCGCCAGCAGTACAAAAGCCACATCGACATTAGCAGCAATGATCTGTTTTATAGCTCGCCTGCCAGCCACCTTGCGCGCAATTTCACTGCGGCGAGGCACTACCGCTTCTATGACCGCATCGTCATTGTCAGATAGTCTTACTGCAACCCAGTCACCTACTTTAGGTACATCTTCGCGGTTCTTGTAGTGCGCCAATTTACCCGACAATTCGGCAGATGCAATCTGGGGAGTTGCGACTTTAAGCGAAGTCCCAAAATCTGCCACCACACGAGCCGGAAGTGTATCAGCCAATGCCAATGCCTGCCATTTTTGCCGGAACTCGTCTGTCCAACCAAATGATGTGAGGTCCATCTTCATATTGCTAGTTAGGATGAATCGTCATATCCGTAATATAAAGGCTGTTTTTGCGCTCAAGCTGCTCAACAATGAGCAGCGCCAAATCTGCAGGGTCAATAGCTTTTTCGTTTGGGCCGTGCGTTGCAATATCACTCGGATATATATTAGTAATTGGGTAATCTTGGGGGCTAACTTCTTTTTGTAGTGTCTGAAAGAAATGCATGGCGGCAGCTTTTGAAGCGCCGTACGCACTTTGCCCTGCATGAGCATTCAGAGCGCCCGAAGACAGGATGTTTACAATTTTTGCACTAGGTACGTTTTTAATAAGACCCTGCGTCATATAGACGCTCGCAAAGTAATTACTGGTCATCTGATTTTGAAAATCAACAGCAGGCATGTCTACTACGCGGCCCGCAAGATAGCCTCCAGCATTATTAATAAGGTGGATATCTTGGTATGCCTCGGCTATCTCTTGCCAAAACGTATTGCAAGCATTGGCATTGGCCGCATCAAACTGATGATACTCAATAGCTGCCTGCAAAGCAGCGGGGCGCTCAGAGCGGCCAGTGCCGATGACCTGCCAGCCTTTTTGAGCTAACATTTCAGCAATCACTCGTCCCAAACCTTTACTTGCACCAGTAATAACAACAGTATTCATTCTTTTAGAGTACCATGCTTAGCCTAAAGCTTAGGTGTTCTCCACATCCAGTTGCTTATCTCGGGCATATCTACACCGTGCACTCTTATATATTCCTTGTGTTCAATAAGCTTCTTTTGCATAAGCTGCTTAAGCTGGAGTGCGGCGCTTTCAGTAAGTCCAAGACGCTCAATAACATCCATTACGAGATGAAAGCGATCCATATCATTCTGAACAGTCATATCAAATGCCGTTGTAATTGTGCCTTCTTCCTTATATCCGCGCACATGAAGTTTGCGGTTTGTACGACGATAGGTAAGGCGATGAATCACCCATGGATAACCGTGGAAGGCAAAAACAATTGCCTTATTTTTTGTAAACAAGGCATCATATTCAGGGTCGCTTAGGCCGTGCGGATGCTCAGTATCAGGTTCGAGTCGCATAAGATCGACAACATTTACAACACGAATTTTGAGCTCCGGCAAATGCTCTCTAAGAATTGATACTGCCGCTAGGGTCTCCAGCGTGGGCACATCGCCAGCACACGCCATAACAACATCAGGATCGCCGTCCTGATCATTGCTAGCCCAATCCCATGTACCTACGCCTTTACTGCAGTGCTCGATCGCCTCTTCCATAGAGAGCCATTGCGGGCTAGCGTGCTTGCCTGTAATTGTCAGATTGATGTAATTGCGGCTCTTTAAGCAGTGATCGACGGTCGAGAGTAAGGTATTCGCATCGGGTGGCAAGTAAATGCGCACAACCGAGGACTTCTTGTTAAGTAGGTGGTCAATAAATCCAGGATCTTGGTGCGTAAAACCATTATGATCTTGCCGCCAGACGTGTGAAGTAAGAAGATAGTTGAGCGAAGCTATAGGATGCCGCCATGGTAATTCGTTGGACATTTTTATCCACTTTGCATGCTGATTGACCATTGAGTCAACGATCCGAATAAACGCCTCATAGCTGTGGAGTATGCCGTGCCTGCCGGTTAATAAATAGCCCTCAAGCCAACCCTCAGCCTGGTGCTCACTCAACATTGAATCCATTACCATACCCTGAGTGGCCAAGTTTTCATCAGTTGATTTTATGCGAGCCGACCATTGCCGATCTGTAGCCTCAAATACAGCTTCCAGCCTATTAGAAACAAGCTCGTCAGGACCAAATATTCTAAAGTTATGACGCGCTAAACTCTGCTTTATTACATCACGTAAATATGGTCCAAGCGCATGTACATTACCTTCATTACTAAGACTTCTTTGTTCGATTTTAACAGCGTAGCTTCGAAAATCAGGTAAATCCAGCTCTCTCATGAAACTGCCGCCATTTGCGTGCGGGTTTGCCCCCATGCGGCGAGTGCCGCTTGGCG
>Ga0075366_10000047_pt1 | contig 43345 bp, 38 predicted proteins | sample EndMethybrTD3031_FD_72351 | JGI IMG/M metagenome (GOLD analysis project Ga0075366, IMG submission 72351) | Populus endosphere microbial communities from Tennessee, USA - Endosphere MetaG P. TD hybrid TD303-1 | ecosystem: Host-associated > Plants > Roots > Endosphere | place: USA: Tennessee...
GCACCGGAGACGGCAGAGAGAGACTGGATAGTGCGCGCCAGCTCGCCCTCCAGCCCGCGCTGGTAATTGATCTGCTCGTTGAATTGCGAGACGCCGATCTTCTGCGTTTCAAGGAGCTCGAAGCCAACCAGTCCTCCCTTTGGCAAGCCTTGCGAGGCGAGCATCAGGCGCAATTCGTTGGCACGGTTTTCGGGCACCATGATGGTGGAGCCACCATTTTCGATGCGATAGGGCACGTTCTGCGCCTGTAGCGCGGTGACGATGGCGCCACCGTCCTTCTCCGCAACATTGGAGAACAGGATCGAATACTGGGGTTTGTTGCTCCACAGCCAGACGCCGACCAGCAGGGCAATGGCCACGGCGAGTGCGACAGCCCCTGCCATTTTCTGGCGCTGGGTGAGCCTGTTCAGATTGTCCATCATCGCCTGGAGCGGCGAGGGCACAGGAGCGGCAAGAGTATCTTCGGCAGCCATGGCTTGTATGCGTGTTTACGTTCCGTTGTTGAAGACACGGACCCCATTTGGGATGACGCATTCTGCGCTGGGCACAATGCCTGCAACTGTTCAATAAGCGGCAAGTTCTGCCACCTTCTCCGCATGCTCGGCTTGCCGCCCGGCGCCTACAGTGCGATGCCGTGGGGACCCCTTATTCAATGAAGCTCACTTGACCCTTTCCAGCCCTGAAACCCTCGATCAGTCGACCACTTTGTCCGGCGCCCTGCCATCGATAGCGGCGGCACCGAGCATGGATGCGGCAAGTCTTGCCGAGGCCTTCCAGGTCTTCGCGCGTGCTTCGGACGAATTGACGCAGGCATACAGCGGCTTGCAGGGGCAGGTCAGCGTTCTGACCGAGCGACTCGATTTGCTGCTGGCTGCGTTGCCCGCAGGCGTCGTGGTGCTGGACCAGCAGGGCAAGGTGGAACAGGTCAATCGTGCTGCGCAGGACATGTTCGGGGATGTGACCGGCATTGAATGGCAGGGCTTTGCTGCGGGCGCTTTCGTGGCGACCGATACGCCGGGGGAATGGGCGCTTGCCGCGAAGGCGGGAGAAGCTGCCGAAGAGGTGCGCATCTCCATTTCGGCCACCGCACAGAGCACCACTGGCGGACGCATCGTGTTGCTGCATGACGTTACCGAAGCATGGCGCATGCGTGTTTCCGCTGCACGCAACGAGCGCCTTGCCGCCATGGGCGAAATGGTTGCTTCACTGGCGCATCAGCTGCGCACGCCGCTCGCCGCTGCCTTGCTCTACACGGGGCATCTGGCCAGCGTGCAGCTGCCCGCGCCGGAGCGCGCCAAGGTTGCTGATCGTGCCGTCGAGCGTCTGCGCCATCTGGAAAAGCTCATCAAGGACATGTTGATCTTTGCGCGCGGTGAAGCGCTGGGTCGTGAGGTTTTTGGTGTCTGCGATCTGCTGCTGGAGTTGGGCGCCACGATCGAGCCCGTCGCGCAACGCCACCAGATCACATTCAGTCAGGAGTGCCGCGCCTCCGGTCAGCGGCTGTTCGGCAACCGCAAGGAGATTGCCGGCGCACTGCTCAATCTTCTCGAAAATGCCATACAGGTGCTGGGCGAGAGCGGTGAAGTCGTCCTGTCGGCCGTGCAGGACGGCGAAGAAATCGTCTTCGCTGTGCGTGACAACGGTCGCGGCATTCCGCTGGAACTGCAGGCACGGCTGTTTGAACCTTTCTTCACAACCCGGGCTGATGGCACAGGTCTCGGCCTGGCCATCGCGCGCGGGGTCGCGCGGGCACATGGTGGTGACATATTCCTGCGTTCAGCGCCAGGCGAGGGCAGCGAATTCCGTCTGGTGTTGCCGCAGGCAGTCGTTGAGACCACAAGCGAGGTGGCGCTCAGGAGCGACGTGGAAACCGAGAGCGAGAAGCTCAGTGAACATACAGAGCAGGAATCAAGATGATAGAAGCGCTCAATATTCTGGTTGTCGATGACGATGCCGCACTGCGCGACGCCATCAGCATGATTCTCGAATCGGCCGGACATCACGTGAAACTCGCTGCCAGCGGGCCGGAAGCGTTGAATGTGCTGGAGTCGACGAACTTCAACCTGGTCATCTCCGACCTGCGTATGGATCCGATGGATGGTCTGGCCTTGCTCTCCAATATTCGCGCCAAACATGCACAGCTGCCGGTACTGTTGATGACGGCGTTTGGCGATGTCGACAAGGCGGTGGCAGCCATGCGTGGCGGTGCCTGCGATTTCCTGATGAAGCCTTTCGAGTCCAGCGTACTGCTTGAAAACGTGCGCCGTCACGCGACCGTCGCGCCAAGCCAGGACGACATGATTGCGGCTGACCCGCGCACGCGCAACGTGCTGGCCTTGGCTGCCAAGGTTGCCGAGACCGATGCCAGCATCATGCTCACCGGCGAGTCGGGTACCGGCAAAGAGGTCTTCGCACGCTACATCCACCAGCACTCACGCCGCCGTACTGGCCCGTTTGTAGCCATCAACTGCGCGGCGATTCCCGAAAATCTGCTCGAAGCCACGCTGTTTGGCTATGAGAAGGGCAGCTTCACCGGTGCCCAGACATCGCAGGCCGGCAAGTTCGAGCAGGCACAGGGCGGCACGATACTGCTCGACGAAATCTCCGAAATGCCAATGGGCCTGCAGGCCAAGATGCTGCGCGTGCTGCAGGAGCGCGAAGTGGAGCGTGTCGGCGGCAAGAAGCCGATCGCGCTGGATATCCGCATTCTCTCGACATCCAACCGCGACATGATGCGCGAGGTGCAGGCCGGGCGTTTTCGAGAAGATCTTTATTACCGCCTCAACGTTTTTCCGTTGGCGATCCCCAGCCTGCGCGAGCGTCCTGCCGACGTGTTGCCGCTGGCGCGGCATTTTATCGAGCGGCATGGCGAGCGAATCGGCAAAACGGCAAAAATTGCCGACGAGGCAGCGGCAATTCTTGCCGCCTGGCGCTGGCCCGGCAATGTGCGCGAGCTTGAGAACACGGTGCAGCGCGCCGTGATCGTGGCTTCCGGCGACACCATCTCGGCGGATGATGTGCGCCTTTGCCTGCCTGATCCGGCGGGTCAGTCGCAGATGACGCCCGCAGTCGATTCGCTGGCCTTCGAGGGCGCCAGTGCTGGCCATGGCGCACTGGAAAGGCAATCGAATCAGCAGGATGGCAAGCCCGCCAGCATGCGTGATCTGGAGCGACAACATATTCTTGATACGCTCAAGGCGGTCGGAGGCTCACGCAAGAAGGCCGTCGAAAAGCTTGGGATTTCGGAACGGACCTTGCGTTACAAGCTTCAGCAATACCGTGAAGAGGGCTATACGGACTTGTAGCCAGCTCGCATGAGCAAACTTCGGCAGCTCTTGGCATGCAAGCTGCTTTAGCTTTATCGAAATCAACAGGCAGGCGACCATGGACACACGTGGCATTGAACAGATGATCGGGCAGTTGAAGGCCACAACGGAGCTTGCGGCTGGCAAGGGTTCGTCTGTCCAGTCAACCGGCGGTGCCGACTTCGCCCAAGCCCTGCAAGGCGCCCTGCAGCAGGTCAGTCAGGTTCAGGAAAGTGCTCAGCAGATGACGCAGGACTTCTCCGCAGGGGACTCCAACGTCAACCTGCAGGACGTCATGATCAACCTGCAGAAAGCCAATATCTCCTTCCAGCAGATGGTTCAGGTACGTAACAAGCTCGTTACCGCGTATCAGGACATCATGAATATTTCGGTCTGACAGATTCTGAAATGGGTCAGACGGCGGCTTTTCCAGGCCGCCGTTTTTCTTTTCTCCGCAGCCAATCGCCAGCGTTCACGGCGATTTACGCGTCTCTGACGGTTCAATATTGACCGTTGAAATATCCCTGTAACACAACGGAAATAATCTAGCGGCGTTCTCACTCACCCAATGGGGAAACGCGATGCGCAAGACTCTTATTTCCGTTGTTGTTGCTACTGCCTTTGCCAGCCTCTCGCTGGCCGTGTCTGCCGCCGAAGTAACCGGCGCTGGTGCTTCCTTCCCGGCTCCGGTTTACGCGAAATGGGCTGACGCCTACCAGAAGGCTACCGGCAACAAGATCAACTACCAATCCATCGGTTCCGGTGGCGGTATCAAGCAAATCCAGGCCAAGACAGTCGATTTCGGCGCTTCCGACATGCCGCTGACGCCCGAGCAACTCGCCAAGGACGGCCTCGCACAGTTCCCGGCCGTAATCGGCGGCATCGTGCCGGTAGTCAACCTTGCCGGCGTCAAGCCGGGCGAGTTGAAGCTGACGGGCACCCTGCTGGCAGACATTTTCCTGGGCAAGGTCACCAAGTGGAATGACAAGGCCATCAAGGAGCTCAATCCTTCGCTCAACTTGCCGGACCAGGACATCGGTGTCGTGCGTCGTGCGGACGGTTCGGGTACTTCCTTCGTATTCACCAACTATCTCTCCAAGGCTTCTGCCGAGTGGAAGACCAAGGTTGGTGAAGGTACCGCGCCCCAATGGCCAGTAGGTCTGGGTGGCAAGGGCAATGAAGGCGTTTCGGCATTCGTTCAAAAGCTGCCGGGCTCGATCGGTTATGTGGAGTACGCGTACGCCAAGACCAACAAGCTGACACATGCTCTGGTCCAGAACAAGGAAAAGCAGTTCCCGCAGCCGGACGATACGACTTTCAAGGCAGCAGCTGCCTATGCCAAGTGGGACGCCACGTTCTATGAAATCCTGACCGATGAGCCTGGCAAGGAAAGCTGGCCCATCACCAGTGCGACCTTCATCCTGGTGCACAAATCGCAGGACAAGCCTGCACAAGGCACCGAAGTCCTGAAGTTCTTCGACTGGGCTTACAAGAACGGCAGCAAGCTGGCCGAAGAGCTGGAATACGTGCCGCTGCCTGATGCAACCACCAAGTTGGTGCGCACCTCGTGGGATGGCGTGAAGGACGCCTCCGGCAAGCCAGTCTATTCAGCCAAGTAAAGTAGAATCATGTCTGTTTCGCTGGGTTCTGGCGGGGCAAGCTCCGGAGCCATCCTGGCTTCGGAGGGTCCCATGATGGAGAGTGTTGTCGTGAATACGCAGGATAAGAACGTTATCCGACGTCGCAAGACGGACCTGGGTGATGTTGCTTTTGCGTGGCTGACACGCTCGGTGGCTTTCCTGACCCTGATGACGCTTGCGGGCATCATCGTGGCGCTTGCGATAGCCGCCTGGCCTAGCATCCAGACTTTCGGTTTCGGGTTCCTGACGACAACGGAGTGGAATCCGCCGATGGAGCGCTTCGGTGCGGTCGTGCCGATTTACGGCACGATCGTAACGTCGATCATTGCGCTCATCATTGCAGTGCCGGTCAGTTTCGGCATTGCCCTGTTTCTGACCGAGTTGTCGCCGGCATGGCTGCGCCGACCACTCGGGACGGCGATTGAGCTCCTGGCAGCAATCCCCAGTATCGTTTATGGCATGTGGGGTCTGCTGGTTTTTGCTCCCTACTTCTCCGAGTATGTTCAGCCGACCCTGGCCTCGACGCTGGGCAAATTCCCGTTGCTGGGCAAACTATTCACCGGCCCGCAAATGGGTATCGGCCTGCTTGCTGCGGGCATCATCCTCGCCATCATGATCATTCCCTTCATTGCGGCTGTCATGCGCGATGTGTTCGAAGTGACACCGCAGATGGTCAAGGAGTCAGCCTACGGCCTGGGCTGCACAACCTGGGAAGTGGTGTGGCGTGTCGTGCTGCCACATTCGAAGGCCGGGGTCGTGGGCGGCATCATGCTCGGACTCGGGCGTGCGCTGGGCGAGACGATGGCGGTCACGTTCGTGATCGGCAATACCAATATGCTTAATTCCGCCTCGCTGTTCATGCCTGGCAACAGTATTACATCGGCATTGGCAAACGAGTTCGCTGAAGCCGGGCCGGGTCTGCACACCGCAGCCCTCATGGAATTGGGCTTGATCCTTTTCGTCATCACCCTCGTCGTGTTGATGATTTCCAAAATGTTCCTCGCACGCCTGTCGCGTAACGAAGGAGCGAAGTAGACATGATGACTTTGCTGAACCGCCGCAAACTTATCAACAAGATCGCGCTGACGCTCTCTTTGGCAGCCATGGTCTTCGGGTTGTTCTGGCTGGCGTGGATTCTTTTCACGGTGCTGAAGCTGGGCCTCGGTGGCTTGTCTCTTGACCTGTTCGTCAAGATGACGCCACCGCCCGGTACATCTGATGGTGGCCTGGCCAATGCCATAGCCGGTAGCGCGATGATGGTCGGGCTGGGTACCTTGATCGGCTCGCCGGTTGGTGTCCTGGTCGGTGTCTACCTTGCCGAGTACGGCATCAAGACGCCGCTCGGTCGCATCACCCGCTACGTCAACGACTTGCTGTTGTCAGCGCCTTCCATCGTCATCGGCCTGTTCGTGTATGCCATGGTCGTGGCGCATACGGGCAGATTCTCCGGCTGGTCCGGCGTGCTCGCTCTGGCGTTGATCGTCGTGCCTGTGGTGGTGCGTACTACCGAGAACATGCTGATGCTGGTGCCTAACTCGTTGCGCGAAGCGGCATTTGCACTGGGGGCGCCAAAGCGTGTCGTGATCATGGGCATCGCCATGCGCGCTGCCAAGTCCGGTGTGGCAACAGGCATATTGCTGGCCATTGCGCGGATTGCTGGCGAAACGGCGCCGCTGCTCTTTACTGCGCTGTCGAATCAATTCTGGAGCACCAGCCTGAACGATCCGCTGGCCAACCTGCCGGTAACGATCTTCCGCTTTGCGATGAGCCCGTTTGTGGAATGGCAGCAACTGGCCTGGGCGGGCGTGCTGTTGATTACGCTGGGCGTGCTCACACTGAATATTGTGGCGCGTGTTTTCCTGCGACAAGATAAGCAGCACTGAGCAAGCAACATCAAGACAGCACTGAAAACATCAAAGTTATTGAATTGGAATAGTGATGACCCAGCTTGTTTCGCAGATTGAATTCAAGAACTTCAACTTCTATTACGGCAAGTTTCATGCGCTGAAGAACATCAATCTGGGGCTGGCACGTCGTCACGTCACGGCTTTCATCGGTCCGTCGGGTTGTGGCAAGTCAACCTTGTTGCGCACGATCAACCGCATGTTCGATCTTTACCCCGAGCAGCGTGCCGAAGGTGAGTTGCTGCTGGAAGGCAACAACATCCTGAATGCAGACATCGACCTCAGTTCGCTACGCGCCAAGGTGGGCATGGTGTTCCAGAAGCCGACGCCTTTTCCGATGTCGATCTACGACAACATCGCTTTCGGCGTGAAGCTGCATGAGTCTCTCTCGAAGGCCGAGATGGATGAGCGCGTCGAATGGGCACTGCGCAAGGCTGCGCTGTGGGATGAGGTGAAGGACAAGCTGTACAAGAGTGGCATGAGTCTCTCCGGCGGTCAGCAACAGCGTCTGTGTATCGCACGTGGTGTCGCCGTCAAGCCGGAGGTGCTCCTCCTCGATGAGCCAACTTCGGCGCTCGATCCGATCTCGACAATGCGTATTGAAGAGCTGATCGATGAGCTCAAGCAGGAATTCACCATCGTCATCGTCACCCACAACATGCAGCAGGCCGCGCGCATCTCGGACTTCACCGCCTACATGTATCTGGGCGAGTTGATCGAGTTTGGTGATACGGACAAGATCTTCGTGAAGCCCAAGCGCAAGGAAACCGAGGACTATATAACTGGCCGCTTCGGGTGACCGGAACCGCGCATAGGCCTACTGCGCGGATCGATCTCGAACCTGCGATGCTCAACGTACATTCGTACGCCTGCGCTTCTCGATTCGATCTCGGCCCGCTCGCTACGGCCTCTGCACGATTCCTCGCGTATTACTGATCGAATAGAAGAAGTCAAGACAAAGCCCGCTGGCGTAAGCCAAGCGGGCTTTGTGTTTTTGCTGGGTGCTGTTTGTTGTGCTTCAGGTAGTAATATCCAGCTTTTCCCCTCCGTTGCCTGAAAGGAATCCCCGTGAGTCTTGCTGTCCAACGCACCGATTTCGATCGGTACATGGTGCCCGTATTCAACCCGCTCGAGATGATTCTCGTCCGAGGTGAAGGCTCGCGCCTGTGGGACCAGCAAGGGCGGGATTACATCGACTTCGGGGCCGGTGTGGCGGTGACTTCATTGGGGCACAGCCATCCCGCGTTGATCAAGGCATTGCATGCTCAGGCGGCCAGGCTTTGGCATGTGTCCAACTATTTCACCAATGAACCGGCGCTGAGTCTCGCAAGAAAATTATGCGATGCGACTTTTGCAGAGCAGGTCTTCTACTGCAACTCCGGTGCCGAGGCGAACGAGGCAGCGTTGAAGCTGGCCCGCAAGCGTGGTGTTGACAAGCATCCTGAAAAGGTCGAAATCGTTGCTTTCAACGGTTCATTTCACGGTCGTACCTTCTTTACCGTGTCGGTCGGTGGTCAGCCGAAGTATTCGTCTGGCATGGGTCCGACTCCGCCAGGAATCGTGCATGTCGATTTCAACGATATCGAAGCAGTCAAGCGCGTCATCGGCCCGAAGACCTGCGCGGTGATCGTCGAGACGGTCATCGGCGAAGGCGGCATCCTGCCCGCGACACCTGAGTTTCTGCAGACCCTGCGCGACCGGACCAAGGCTCACGATGCAGTGCTCATCTTCGACGAAATCCAATCCGGCAATGGCCGCACGGGTGCGCTCTACGATTACATGAACACTGCCGTCGTGCCGGACATCCTGACGACGGCCAAGGGCCTGGGTGGCGGTTTCCCGATCGGCGCCATGCTGACCACTGCCGAAGTGGGTAATCACTTCAAGCCAGGCAGCCATGGCTCTACATTCGGCGGCAACCCGCTGGCCTGCGCGGTCGCCGAAGCGGCTTTCGACATCATCAACGATCCCGTATTCCTGGCTGGCGTGCGTGCCAAGGCCGAGCGTGCTGCGGCAGCGTTGCGTGCCATCGGCGAGCGTCATGGCTGCTTTACCGAGATCCGGCATGCAGGTCTGTGGTTCGGCTGCGAGTTGGCGTCGTCCCTGGCAAACCGTGCAGGCGAAATGGTGGCCAAGGGTGCCGGGAATGGGGTACTGATGCTGCTGGCAGGGCCGAATGTATTGCGTGTCGCGACCTCACTGATCATCACTGACGCCGAGCTTGACGAGGGCTTGCGTCGTCTGGAGAAGACCTGCGTGGAAATGGTCGGTTGAGACAAAAATGTCCATGAAGCCGTCACCTGCGAAAGCGATCTGGCGACCGCTTCAGTGTTTTGCGCTTTTTTCCGTTAATTTGTGTGACCTGCCGCGTGGGCGTGAGCCCATGTCGGTGACTTCAAGAACCCGGGCATGACAAAAGACGTGAGCACAAACGGATTGCCTGCGAATAGCCATGATGTCGCCAACCTGCGCGGCGTCCTGGAGCAGTTGGCAAAGCGCGCCGGACGCGCCGGTTTTTTCACCGACAGTGGCGATTCACCGGAGCAGCTTGCGTGGCGTCTCAAGGAGTTGCTTGAGCTGGAGTTGCGTGAGAAGGAGCGCATAGCGCTGGCACTGGACAGTGCCCACGACGGGCTGTGGGACTGGGATATGACGTCCAACAGCGGCTACCTGAGTCCGCAGTGGAAAAAAGCGCTGGGCTTCGGTGATGCCGATCGTGGCCTGGGTCTGGCAGCCTGGGATTCACGTGTTCACCCGGATGACTTGCCCGGTGTGGAGAGCGTGCTGTCCGCGCATCTGGCCGGCCGCACGGAAGGCGTGGCAGTCGAATACCGCCTGCGCCACGCCGACGGCAACTGGCAATGGGTAGGCAGCTACGGCCGCGTCGTCGAGCGCGATGCGGACGGGCGTGCGTTGCGCATGGTCGGCGTACATCGCAATATCTCCGATCGCAAGATGTTCGAGAATGAACTCCTGCGCGCCAAGGAGGTGGCCGAGTCGGCGAGTCGTGCCAAGGGTGATTTCCTCGCCAACATGAGTCACGAAATCCGTACGCCAATGAATGGCATCATCGGCATGACCGAGTTGGCGCTCGATACGCAGCTGGATGCCGAGCAACGCGGTTATTTGCAGACAGTCAAATCATCGGCCGAATCCTTGCTGTCCATCATCAACGACATTCTGGATTTCTCGAAGATCGAAGCGGGCAAGCTCGAGCTCGAAACCATCGAATTCTCACTGCCCGCCGTGCTGGGCGATACCTTCAAGTCGCTCGCATTGCGCGGACATCAGAAGGGTCTGGAGCTCGTCTATGGCATTGCGACGGGTACGCCACAGGTGCTGCGCGGCGATCCGAACCGTCTGCGCCAGGTGCTGATGAATTTGCTTGGCAATGCGATCAAGTTCACCGAAAAAGGCGAGATCGAAGTTTCGGTCAAGCAGATCAGTCGCGAGGGGCGCAAGGCGCGCATAGAATTTGCCGTACGCGATACCGGCATTGGCATCGCGGCCAGCAAACAGGAAGAAGTGTTTGGCGTGTTCTCGCAGGCTGACACCTCAACGACGCGGCGCTATGGTGGCACCGGCCTTGGCCTCGCAATTTGTCGGCGTCTGGTCGAGTTGATGGGAGGGCGTGTCTGGCTGGAGAGCGAAGAGGGGCGTGGCAGCGTCTTTCATTTCACGACCGAGGTCGATGTCGTGCGCGATGAACTCGTGACCGAGCGCATCGATCGGCGCTTTCAGGGCATGCGGGTATTACTTGTTGAAGACAGCCCGAGCGCCGCGCGCGAGCTGGGTGATACCTTGCGACGCTGGGGTTTTCACGTTGCCAATGCCGCAAATGGCGACGAAGCCAATATGACCATGCGCGTGGCACAGAAATCCGGAGAAGCCTTTGATCTGATGCTTGTAGATGCAAAAATGCCCGATCCGGGCGGTTTCGAGTTGCCCTCGCGTTTTCACGCTGAAGGTGCACCATGCGATCGCATCATCATGATGTTGACCACCGAATCCCAGCGCAACGATGCGGCGCGCTGCCGCCAGTTTGGCGTGCGTGCGCATGTCGTCAAACCTGTGTCGTCCGGAGATTTGCTTGATGCAATACGTCTGGCCTTGAGTACCACAATTGATTCTGACGTGAGGCTGGACGAGTTCCGCATTGACGAATCGCTGGCCGAAGCCGGCAACGTCGCGCGGCGCAGAGAGGTGCTGCTGGTCGAGGACAATCCCGTCAATCAGACGGTGGCGACCAAGGTGCTGGAGCGCGCTGGCTTCAAGGTCACTGTGGCGGGTGATGGGCAGGAAGCCATCGAATGGTTCGAGAAGCAGCGCTTCGACATTATTCTCATGGATGTGCAGATGCCTGTGCTTGGCGGGCTTGACGCGACCAAGGCGATCCGTGCGCGTGAGGCGCGCCGCAGCTGGGCCATGTCGGGCCGCTGGGAATCGATCCCGATCATTGCGATGACCGCCCATGTCATGTCGGGCGATCGTGAACGTTGCCTGGACGCAGGTATGGACGATTACGTCGCCAAACCAATTCAGCCATCGGAGCTGTTCGCCGCAATCGAGCGCGTTTCAAACCGGTATGAGCGTACTGACACCGATGGAATTGCCGCCGGCGTGACGGGTGAGGGCGGCAGTGCCTTCAGCAGCGATGGCACGCAGGTGGCCGATCTGGAACAGACACGCAGCCTGCTCGAGGGCGATGAGTCTGCAGTGCAGGCACTGATCAGCGTTTTTCTTGGCGACGTGGGGAACACCTGCAACAAGCTTCAGGCCGCAATTCAGAAGGGTGACGGCAAGGCGCTGGGCGCTGTGGCGCATTCCGTAAAGTCTTCGGTCGGTGTGTTCGGCGCGGTCACTGGTGCCGAGGCTGCGCTGAAGGTCGAGATGGCAGGGCGCCATGGTGATCCTGCCGCTGCCATTGCCGCCGCGCCTGCGCTGCTGGTCGAACTCAACCGCCTTGCGGCCTACCTGCGCACGCAGCTGAAGCCCGAAAACTAGCCTTCCACGGCGTCATTTTCGTTGCCCGGCGGCATGGCATGCGTGTCCTGCCATTGCCCGGAACCCGGTAAAAAGCTACAATTCCGGAAATTCACTTAGCGGGATGGGCCCAGTGCTGCACTTGGGGACCGTCCCGTTTTTTACGTCACTGCTTTGCAGGGCCTTTGTCGCATGAGGGGTCTTGAGACACAGGCAGCGACCCGCAAGTGACCAACGAATACAGCACCTCAGACTTCAGGAGTTTTAACGTGGCCGACACCTTGCATGCCTTGCTCGCTCTTGCCGATGGCACAGTGTTTTACGGACAAGGCCTCGGAGCGATCGGCAAGACGGTGGGCGAAGTGGTCTTCAACACTTCCATCACGGGCTATCAGGAAATCCTTACCGACCCGTCCTACGCGCGCCAGATCGTTACCCTGACCCATCCACACATCGGCAATGTCGGCGTGAATGCCGACGACGCGGAATCGGGCAAGGTCTATGCATCCGGCCTGATCATTCGTGATCTGCCGATCCGCATTTCCAGCTTTCGCTCAGAACAGTCCCTCGACGACTTCATGAAATCACAGAACGTCGTCGGCATAGCGGGTATCGACACCCGCAAGCTGACGCGCATTTTGCGTGAAAAGGGGGCGCAAGCCGGTTGCGTGGTGACTGCCGCTATCGCTGCGGAGCTTGATGCCGAACAGGCTATCGCCGAAGCACGTGGTTTTCCCGGACTGGCCGGCATGGATCTGGCGAAGGTCGTCAGCACCGAAAAATCCTATCCCTGGACCAGTGGCGAATGGAAGCTCGGCAAGGGCTACGTCGAACAGGCCGATGCCAGGTTTCACGTCGTTGCCTACGATTTCGGCGTGAAGCGCAACATCCTTCACATGCTGGCTGAGCGTGGCTGCAAACTGACGGTTGTGCCGGCACAGACCAGCGCAGAGGAAGTGTTCGCGCTGAATCCCGATGGTGTTTTCCTGTCGAACGGCCCCGGCGATCCCGAGCCATGTGATTACGCCATCGCCGCGTCGCGCAAATTTCTCGAACGCAAGCTACCGACTTTCGGCATCTGCCTGGGTCACCAGATAATGGGCCTCGCCGCGGGCGCCAGGACACGCAAGATGAAGTTCGGCCACCACGGTGGCAATCATCCGGTGAAAGACCTCGATTCCGGCCGTGTGCTGATCACCAGCCAGAACCATGGCTTTGAAGTGGATGTGACGACCTTGCCCGCCAATGTGCGCAGCAGCCATGTGTCCCTTTTCGACGGCAGCCTGCAAGGCCTCGTCTGGACAGACCGGCCGGCACTGTGTTTTCAGGGGCATCCCGAAGCGAGCCCCGGCCCGGCCGATGTGGCCTATCTGTTCGACCGTTTCATCGGTCTGATGGAGTCCGCGAAGAAATGATCGCGAAGAACTAAGCGCAAAAGAAACAGGCAGCAGAAATTAAAGGGCGTGGCCGTGGGCTGCGCCTCATGAAATGCAATTCAGGTATTGACATGGCCAAGCGGACAGACATTCAATCAATTCTCATCATCGGTGCCGGACCCATCATCATCGGTCAGGCCTGTGAGTTCGACTACTCCGGTGCGCAAGCCTGCAAGGCGCTGCGCGACGAGGGTTACAAAGTCATTCTGGTCAATAGCAATCCAGCCACGATCATGACCGACCCGAACATGGCCGATGTGACCTACATCGAGCCGATCACCTGGCAGGTCGTTGAACGCATCATCGAGAAAGAACGTCCTGACGCCGTGCTGCCAACCATGGGCGGCCAGACCGCGCTGAACTGTGCACTGGATCTGTGGCGTAATGGTGTGCTGGAGAAGTACAAGGTCGAGTTGATCGGCGCCACGCCGGAAGCCATCGACAAGGCCGAAGACCGTTTGAAGTTCAAGGACGCGATGACCAAGATCGGTCTCGAATCCGCACGTTCCGGCATCGCCCATAGCATGGAAGAAGCGTTGGCCGTGCAGGCCAAGCTTGGTTTCCCGGCCATCATTCGTCCATCATTCACGATGGGCGGCACGGGTGGCGGCATCGCCTACAACATCGAAGAATTCTACGAGATCTGCACGCGCGGCCTCGATCTTTCACCCACCCGCGAGCTGCTGATCGAAGAGTCGCTGCTGGGCTGGAAAGAATTCGAGATGGAGGTCGTGCGCGACCGCAAGGACAACTGCATCATTGTCTGTTCGATCGAGAATCTCGACCCGATGGGTGTGCACACTGGCGACTCGATCACTATCGCGCCGGCCCAGACGCTGACCGACAAGGAATACCAGATCATGCGTAACGCATCGATCGCGGTATTGCGCGAAATCGGCGTGGATACGGGTGGCTCGAACGTGCAGTTCGCGGTTAATCCGAAAGATGGTCGCCTGATCGTTATCGAGATGAATCCGCGTGTGTCGCGTTCGTCTGCATTGGCGTCAAAGGCCACCGGTTTTCCGATCGCCAAGATCGCCGCGAAGCTGGCTGTTGGCTTCACGCTGGATGAACTCAAGAACGACATCACGGGAGGCCAGACGCCCGCATCGTTCGAGCCATCGATCGACTACATCGTCACCAAGATTCCGCGTTTCGCTTTCGAGAAATTTCCGCAGGCCAATGATCGTCTGACGACGCAGATGAAGTCGGTGGGCGAGGTCATGGCAATGGGCCGCACCTTCCAGGAGTCGTTCCAGAAAGCCTTGCGTGGCCTCGAAACCGGCGCCTATGGCCTGGACGAAGTCGAGTGCGATCGTGAGGAGCTCGAGCAGGAAATGGCGAACCCCGGCGCGAACCGTATCTGGTACGTCGGTCAGGCATTCCGTGAGGGCATGACGCTGGACCAGGTGTTCGCCTTGACCAAGATCGATCCCTGGTTCCTCGCGCAGATTGAAGACATCGTGCGCCGTGAAAAACTGCTGGTCGGACGTTCGTTGAAGAGTTTGCAGGTTGGCGAATTGCGCGATTACAAGCGTCGTGGTTTCTCCGATCGCCGCCTGTCGAAATTGCTGGCGACGGACGAAACCGCCGTGCGTTTGCATCGTCACGGCCTTGGTGTGCGTCCGGTCTACAAGCGCGTTGACACCTGCGCAGCCGAATTCGCGTCGAACACGGCCTATATGTATTCGACCTACGAGGAAGAGTGCGAAGCCGCGCCGACCAATCGCAAGAAGATCATGGTGCTGGGTGGCGGTCCGAACCGTATCGGCCAGGGCATCGAGTTCGACTATTGCTGCGTGCATGCGGCGCTGGCGCTGCGCGAAGATGGTTTCGAAACCATCATGGTCAATTGCAATCCTGAAACCGTGTCGACCGATTACGACACATCGGATCGTCTGTACTTCGAGCCGCTCACGCTCGAAGACATTCTGGAAATCGTCGCCGTCGAAAAACCTGTTGGCGTGATCGTGCAGTTCGGCGGCCAGACACCGCTGAAAAGGGCACGTGAGCTCGAGGCCAATGGCGTGCCGATTATCGGTACGACACCGGACATGATTGACGCCGCAGAGGACCGCGAGCGCTTCCAGAAATTGCTGGTCGATTGGGGCCTTAAGCAGCCGCCGAACCGTACTGCGCGCACGCCGGAAGAGGCTGTGCGCCTTGCTGCTGAAATCGGCTATCCGCTGGTAGTGCGTCCGTCATATGTGCTGGGCGGCCGCGCGATGGAAATCGTGCATGAGCAGAAAGATCTGGAGCGCTACATGCGCGAGGCCGTCAAGGTCTCCAATGATTCGCCGGTGCTGCTGGATCGCTTTCTCAACGATGCAGTCGAAGTCGATGTCGATGCCTTGTCTGACGGCAAGCAGGTGATGATTGGCGGCATCATGGAGCACATCGAGCAAGCTGGTGTTCACTCTGGAGACTCGGCCTGCTCGCTGCCGCCCTATACGCTTTCAAAGGAGCTGCAGGACGAACTGCGTCGCCAGACCGAAGTGATGGCGCGTGGCCTGAGTGTGGTCGGTTTGATGAATATCCAGTTCGCGATTCAGGGCAAGGGTGACAATGCAGTTGTCTACGTGCTCGAAGTGAATCCGCGTGCCTCGCGTACTGTGCCATTCGTCTCCAAGGCCTGTTCGTTGCCGCTTGCCAAGATTGCAGCGCGCTGCATGGCGGGCCAGACGCTGGCGGAGCAGGGCGTGAAGGGCGAGATCGTGCCGCCGTATTACTCCGTCAAGGAAGCGGTGTTCCCGTTCAATAAATTCCCCGGCGTCGATACCATCCTTGGCCCGGAAATGAAGTCCACCGGTGAAGTCATGGGCGTCGGCCGCAGCTTTGCCGAGGCCTTCGTGAAGAGCCAGATTGCTGCTGGAACACGCCTGCCTTCAGAGGGGCGCGTCTTTATCAGCGTCAAACCGACGGATCGCCCGAAAGCTGTCGAGGTTGCGCGTGAGCTGGTCGATCTCGGCTTCACGCTGGTGGCCACCAAGGGCACGGCAGGTCATCTGCAAGCCGCTGGTATCGAAGTAACGCCCGTCAATAAAGTGATGGAAGGTCGTCCGCACATTGTGGACATGATCAAGAATAACGAAATTGCTCTTGTCATAAATACCGTCGAAGAAAAGCGCCAGGCCATTGTCGACTCGCGCTCGATCCGCACCAGCGCACTTGCTGCGAAGGTAACGGTCTATACAACCATCGAAGGTGCGCGCGCCGCTTGTATGGGCATGCATCACCTTGCCATCCTCGAAACCTACTCGCTGCAAAGTCTGCACGCGGAGTTGAACAGATAAGAAATAGACAAGACCATGGCCAGTGTTCCAATTACTGTCAAAGGCGTGGAAATGCTGCGCGCCGAACTGCATCAACTCAAGACCGTCGAACGTCCGCGCGTGATCGAAGCGATTGCCGAGGCTCGTTCGCATGGCGATCTCTCCGAAAATGCCGAATATGATGCGGCCAAAGAGCGTCAGGGCTTCGTCGAAGGGCGCATCAAGGAGGTCGAAGGCAAGCTGTCGGTTGCCCAGATCATCGACCCGAAGCTTCTGGATGCAGATGGTCGCTGCGTGTTTGGCGCCACCGTCGATCTCGAAGATCTCGAGTCTGGCGACAAGGTGACTTATCAGATCGTGGGCGACGACGAAGCGAGCCTCAAGGAAGGCAAGATCTCGATTTCGTCACCGATTGCACGCGCTCTGATCGGCAAGCAGGCCGGAGATGTGGCGGACGTGCAGGCACCTGGTGGGGTGCGATCCTACGAAGTGCTCGACGTGAAGTACATCTGATTGGCTCTGGATGAACCGCGTTGCTGACTATCTTTTCACCATTGCGGTGACCCTGTGGGTCGGCGTGCTGTGGGCAATTGGCCTCATCGCGGCTCCTGTGCTGTTTCGCGAGCTGAGTGATCGCGCGCTGGCAGGCCATCTTGCGGCAGCGATGTTCGCTGTCATGGCCTGGGTCGGGATTGGCGCTGCAACCTACGCGCTGATTTTCCTGTTTGCACGCGAAGGCGCCAAGGCCATGAAGACGGTGGTGTTCTGGCTGATTTGCGTGATGCTCCTGCTGACTCTGGCTGGCCACTTTGGTGTCACGCCGATTCTTGCGCATCTCCGGGCAGCGGCTTTTCCACGTGAAGTCATGGAGAGCGTGTTGCGCAATCGCTTTATTGCCTGGCACGGCGTTTCGAGCGTGCTTTACCTGATTCAGAGCGTGCTTGGCGTGGCGCTGGTTACGCAGCTTTTCAGACGTTGAATGGGTGTAACTCGGTGCAGCGCTTGCCCGGCTGCACCTTGCCAGACTTCAGCGGGCGCTTTTCTTGGCGCGACCGCTTCCTAGAGGTGCCTTGCGATGACGTTCCGAAGTGCCACGCAAACCAGCTCTTGGCGGCTTGGTGGTGGTAGGGCGGCTTGGGCGGGCAGGCGGAGGTGTCTTGCCGGCTTTTTTTACAGGAGCGGCGGCAGGTGCGGCCTTGACCGACGTGTCCGGCTTGAAAACCACAAGCAACTTGCCAATGTTCTGTACGGGCGCGCAATCGAGTCGCGAGCAGATTTCCAGCAGATAGCCCATGCGTACTTCACGGTCATCGCCATACACGCGAATCTTGATCAGCTCATGTGCCTTGAGGGCGACCTCGATTTCCTTGAGCACGGTGGTGGTCAAGCCATTGCCGGCGATGCTGACGACGGGATCGAGATGATGGGCGCGGGCGCGAAGTTCGCGACGCTGCGCGGGTTTGAGTTCAAACATGGACTGATATTCCTGATAAAACGCGATTGTACCCGTTCAAAATGAACGGGGCCGCGAAAATGGGCAATTGAGAGGGCAGGCGAGTGGCTGGCAAAGAAACGCAATGAAGCGCACGAAAACCAGCAAAGGCTGGATGATGGAGCACATCAACGACCCTTGGGTGCAGAAAGCCAAGGCCGATGGACTGCGCTCGCGTGCTGCTTACAAGCTCATCGAAATCAACGAAAAAGACCGCATTCTCAAGCCCGGTATGGTGGTGGTGGACCTCGGTGCAGCGCCGGGTTCCTGGTGTCAGGTCGCGGTGCGGCGTATTCAACCGGGCGGCCTGTTATTGGCGCTGGATCTGTTGCCGATGGAGCCTTTGGCCGATGTCACGTTTCTGCAGGGCGACTTTCGCGAGGAGGCTGTGCTGGCCGAATTCGAGAAATTGCTCGCTGGACGGCGGGTTGACCTTGTTTTGTCGGATATGGCCCCAAACATATCCGGAGTGTCGACGAGCGACGATGGACGCATGATGCACCTGGCCGAACTGGCACTGGATTTTTCGGCGAGCCATCTGCGGCCCGGCGGCAGCATGTTGATCAAGCTTTTTCAAGGGGCGGGCTATGTGGAATATCGCCAGGCCATGCAGAAACAGTTTGGCGTAGTGCATGCGCGCAAGCCACAGGCGTCGCGTGATCGGAGTGCCGAAGTGTATTTGCTGGGCCTGGACCATGTGCCGCCATCACGGTGACACTATCCCGCTGATTGTCTGCCGCAATTGATGCGCGGGAACGAACCGGCATAGAATGAGTCTGCTGTTTAAGCGTAATTGGGGATTCGGGTGAGCGTTATGCTGGCCCGAAGCCCGAACAGGTAATTTCGTATGTTTGTTTGCAGTACTTCTGCATTACTGAGGCCCCCGACAAGGCGGGGCAGCGAGGAAACAACTTGAACAATATTTTCAAGAATCTTGCGATCTGGTTGGTGATCGGTGTTGTCTTGATGACCGTGATCAGCAAGATCAGCGGCAATCCGGCAGCCGGAGCCCGTCAGGTTTCCTATTCCGATTTCATTGAAAGCGTACGTGCCGGACGACTGAAAAACGTCGTCATTCAGGACGGCAGCCTGACGCCCGAAATTATTGCCGAAGCTGCCGATGGTTCGAAGATTCATACGACCGGCACGCGTCTCGATGATCACCTCATCGACGATCTGGTTCGCAGCAATACCTCCTTTGACGTCAAGCCACGTGAAGAACAATCGTGGTTCCTGAGCGCTTTGCTCAACTGGTTCCCCATGCTGTTGCTGATTGGCGTGTGGATTTTCTTCATGCGCCAGATGCAGGGCGGCGGCCGTGGTGGCGCCTTCTCGTTTGGCAAGAGCAAGGCACGCATGCTCGATGAGTCATCCAACTCGATCACCTTTGCCGACGTCGCCGGTTGCGACGAGGCCAAGGAAGAGGTCTCGGAGTTCGTTGACTTCCTGCGTGACCCCTCCAAATTCCAGAAGCTCGGTGGACGTATTCCGAAGGGCGCGCTGATGGTCGGCTCGCCGGGAACCGGCAAAACCCTGCTCGCCAAGGCGATTGCAGGCGAAGCCAAGGTTCCGTTCTTCAGCATTTCCGGTTCCGACTTCGTCGAAATGTTTGTCGGCGTGGGCGCGGCACGTGTTCGGGACATGTTTGAAAACGCCAAGAAGCATGCACCCTGCATCATCTTCATCGATGAAATCGATGCGGTCGGCCGTCAGCGGGGTGCTGGCATGGGCGGCGGTAACGACGAACGCGAACAGACACTCAACCAGTTGCTGGTCGAGATGGACGGCTTCGAGGGCACTACCGGTGTCATCGTGATTGCAGCGTCGAACCGCCCTGATGTGCTTGATCCTGCGTTGATGCGTCCGGGGCGTTTCGACCGTCAGGTCGTCGTTCCGCTGCCCGATATTCGCGGTCGAGAGCAGATTCTCAAAGTACACATGCGCAAGGTGCCGATCGCGCCTGATGTAGATGCGATGGTACTGGCACGCGGTACACCAGGCATGTCCGGGGCTGACCTTGCCAATCTCGTGAACGAAGCAGCCCTGTTCGCCGCACGCAGCAACAAGCGCCTGGTCGACATGGATGATTTCGAGAAGGCCAAGGACAAGATTTTCATGGGCCCGGAACGTCGTTCGATGGTGCTTACCGAAGACGAACGCCGCGCTACCGCTTACCACGAGTCTGGTCATGCAGTCGTCGCAAAGATATTGCCGGGTACGGATCCCGTACACAAGGTGACCATCATGCCGCGTGGCAGGGCGCTGGGCCTGACCTGGCAGCTGCCGGAGCGTGATGCGATCAGCTTGTACAAGGACCAGATGTTGTCGACGATTTCCATCCTGTTTGGCGGACGGATTGCCGAAGATCTGTTCGTGCATCGCATTTCGACAGGAGCTTCGAGCGACTTCGAACGCGCCACGAATCTTGCCCGCGATATGGTGACGCGCTATGGCATGTCGGCCAAAATGGGGCCGATGGTCTATGGCGAAAGCGAAGGCGAAGTATTCCTCGGCCGCTCCGTCACGACACACAAGAGCGTGTCGGAAAGTACGATGCAGGAAGTCGATGGAGAAATCCGACGCATCATTGACGAGCAATATGCGCTGTCACAGAAAATTCTCGAGGAAAATCGTGACAAGGTCGAGGCCATGACGGCCGCATTGATGGAGTGGGAAACCATCGACGCAGACCAGATAAACGACATCATGGATGGCCGTCCGCCGCGTCCGCCCAAGGCGATCTCGACACCGCAATCGCCTCGTCAGGATAACTCGCCGGGTGCAGCGCCCAATGCTGCTGCTCCCGCCTGATCTGATTTGAAGTATTGAACAATGGCTCCGGCATGCCGGAGCCATTTTCTTTTGTGTAAGGACACGAAAGACATGAGCAGGCCTGTGGGCAATACCGAATTCCATTGCGGCCGTTTCCGCCTTTCGCTGGCCCGACCCTTGGTCATGGCCATCATCAACGTTACACCGGATTCCTTTTCCGGCGATGGCATGGCCGGGCAGCTGGACAATGTGTTGCGCCAGGCTGAGCGTGCCGTGGCGGAAGGTGCCGACATCCTGGATATCGGTGGCGAGTCGTCGCGCCCGGGAGCACAAGCTGTCAGCGTGCAGGAAGAGCTGGATCGTGTCATGCCGATTGTCGACGCGCTGGCGCAAGCCGCCGTGCCGCTCTCGGTTGATACGGTCAAACCCGAGGTCATGCGTGCTGCCGCGCGTGCAGGGGCTGCCATCATCAACGACATCAACGGCCTGCGTGCGCCCGGCGCAATCGATGCTGTCGCCGATACCGACGTCGGGGTATGCCTGATGCACATGCAGGGCGAGCCGCGTACGATGCAATCCGCACCACGGTACATCGACGTGGTGGGCGAAGTGGCGGATTTCCTCAGGCAGCGAAGCGACATATTGCACAGCGCAGGCGTAGCACCGGAGCGTATTCTTCTTGATCCCGGTTTCGGATTTGGCAAGACGCTGGACCACAATCTGGTTCTGTTTGCCGGGTTGCCACGGCTGCGTGAACTGGGCTACCCCCTATTGATAGGTGTGTCGCGCAAGTCGATGCTCGGGCAGATAACGGGACAGCCCGTCGATCAACGCCTTGCGGCGAGTATCGCAGGGGCCCTGCTGGCCGCACAGCGCGGCGCCGCAATACTGCGCGTGCATGATGTGGCTGCTACACGCGATGCGCTTGCCGTGATGGCCGCTGTTGAAGCGCACGTTTGAACAAGAATTTTGAAAAGCATTCGAGACAAGGATTGAAGTATGGCCCGCAAGTATTTTGGTACGGATGGTGTACGTGGGCGCGTCGGTGACGCTCCGATTACGCCGGAGTTTGTCATGCGCCTGGGGTATGCGGCCGGCAAGACGCTGGTAGCGCGCGAGAAGTTGAAGGAAGGTGAGCATCCGGCAGTGCTGATCGGCAAGGACACACGTATCTCGGGCTACATGCTGGAAGCCGCGCTGGAGGCCGGTTTCAATGCGGCGGGTGTTGATGTAATGCTGGCAGGCCCCATTCCGACGCCCGCCGTGGCCTATCTTACGCGCGCACTCCGTCTGCAGGCCGGCGTGGTGATTTCCGCTTCCCACAATCCCTATTACGATAACGGCATTAAATTCTTTTCGGCAGGCGGCACCAAGCTGCCGGATGCGGTCGAGGCCGAAATTGAAGCCCATCTCGATGAGCCGATGGGTTGTGCTGATTCCGCGCAGTTGGGCAGGGCACGCCGCATCGATGACGCGGCAGGTCGCTACATCGAGTTCTGCAAAAGCACTTTTCCCAATGATCTGGATCTGCGCGGGCTGAAGATCGCCGTTGATTGCGCCAATGGCGCTGCCTACAAGATCGCGCCGAAGGTCTTCCACGAGCTCGGTGCGGACGTCGTCGCAGTCGGCGTTGAGCCGAGCGGACGCAACATCAATGATGGTGTGGGTGCTACGGTGCCGAAGAATCTGAGCGCAGCGGTATTGAGCAGTGGCGCTGACATTGGCATTTCTCTGGATGGAGATGCCGACCGTCTGATGATGTGCGACAGTGCCGGCGAAATCTACGACGGGGACAAGTTGCTGTACGTCATTGCCAGGGCACAGTATGCGCAGGGGCAGCTTGATGGTGTCGTGGGAACACTCATGAGCAATCTGGGTTTCGAGCACGCCATCAGGCGACTCAAGGTCCCGTTCCACCGTGCCAAGGTGGGTGATCGCTATGTGCTTGAAATGATGGCCGAGAAGGGCTGCAAGCTTGGAGGCGAAAACTCCGGTCACATCATCTGCCTGGATCGCCACACAACCGGCGATGGCATCGTCTCTGCCCTGCAGGTACTTGCTTCCTTGCGGCAAACCGGTCAGACGCTGGAGCAGGCCTGCAGCGACCTGACGTTCTACCCGCAGCGCCTCATCAATGTACGTATGGCTGCGGGTTTCGACTGGACTGCAAATGCCAGCATCCAGTCTGCCCATGAAAGTGCAGTAAAGGAGCTCGGTGACGCCGGGCGCGTGCTCTTACGGCCTTCCGGGACTGAACCGCTGCTGCGTGTGATGGTCGAAGGTAGCGAAGCGGAAAAGGTCGAGCGGCTCGCACGCACTATTGCAGACGTGGTTTCGCAAGCTGTGGCATGAAGGCAGTTCATCGCTGATGATCATTCATTTCCCCAAGATAGTGCGTCAATCCTTGACCGAAGCTGATGCGGTAGCTACAATTCCGCTTCTTTTTTCGGCCCGGAAATCATGGGAAGCTTCTGGTTCAGTCTCATACTCGTAGTGCACGTCATAGTTGGCCTTTCGGTCATCGTGTTCGTCCTGCTACAGCACGGCAAAGGTGCTGATGTGGGTGCCTCCTTCGGGGGTGGCGCATCGGGTAGCCTGTTTGGCGCTTCCGGTTCTGCGAACTTCCTCAGTCGCACAACCTCGATTCTTGCAACCTTGTTCTTCCTGACCAGCCTGACCCTGACCTATCTCGCCAGCCACCGTACCGCGACGTCTTCAAGCGTTCTCGATACGATGACTGAACAGTCGGTTCCGGTTGCTGCGCCTGCAGCTTCGGCACCGCAGTCTGGCGACATCCCGAAGTAGCCCCGGATAGCAAGTCAGTGTTGTAAAAGGCGCAATAGAAGCATGCTTGCTGCTTGGCAGCAAAAACGGCGCCGAGTATAATTCGCTCAGTTTTGAGCGTGCCGACGTGGTGAAATTGGTAGACACGCCATCTTGAGGGGGTGGTGGCGCAAGCTGTGTGAGTTCGAGTCTCACCGTCGGCACCATGAATTCAGAACGCCCGCGCAAGCGGGCGTTTTTCCGACCTCGGTGGATGTCAGGCCTGGGTCCATACCTGCTGCGGACAGAAAATGCTAGAAAACTACTTCCCGGTGTTGTTGTTCATCATCCTTGGAGTAGTCATTGGTGTGGTCCCGGTTGTGCTGGGTTGGGTTCTTGCCCCACATAAGCCCGACGCGCAGAAAAACTCCCCCTATGAATGCGGCTTCGAAGCCTTCGAAGACGCACGGATGAAATTCGACGTCCGCTACTACCTGCTTGCCATCCTGTTCATTCTGTTCGATCTCGAAGTGGCCTTTCTGCTGCCTTGGGCATCGATTCTCAAGGAAATCGCTGCAACCCCGTCGTTGCGCGCATTCGGATTCATCGAAATGCTGGTTTTTCTCGGCATACTGATCATTGGCTATGTGTATGTCTGGAAAAAGGGCGCGCTGGACTGGGAGTGATCCCTCCGCGTCAAAACTTGATTTGAGGAAATCGCCGTGAGCATCGAAGGCGTCTTTCGCGAGGGTTTCGTCACGACCTCCATGGATACGGTCATCAACTGGACCCGTACCGGCTCGCTGTGGCCCATGACATTCGGCTTGGCGTGCTGCGCGGTGGAGATGATCCACGCGGGCTGCGCACGCTATGACCTGGATCGCTTCGGCGTGGTGTTCCGTCCCAGCCCGCGGCAGTCTGACCTGATGATCGTGGCCGGCACGCTATGCAACAAGATGGCTCCTGCGTTGCGTAAGGTTTATGACCAGATGGCCGAGCCGCGCTGGGTGATCTCGATGGGCTCGTGTGCCAATGGTGGTGGCTACTATCATTACTCCTACTCGGTGGTGCGTGGTTGCGACCGCATCGTGCCTGTGGATGTGTATGTACCAGGTTGCCCACCGACTGCCGAAGCCTTGCTCTACGGCATCGTACAGTTGCAGAACAAGATCAAACGTACCAATACCATTGCGCGTTGAGCGTGTGCCGGGAGATGCCGGCGTCATGGCTTGATATCACCTGAATTTGTATTCGGCTTCTCACTGGACTGACATCTGCATGAGTTCAAGGCTGGAAAGATTGATTACTGCGTTGAATACCGCGCTCGAAGGGCGTGGTGTCTCGCTGGTGGAAGATCGCGGCGAAGTGACGCTCGAAGTCAGCGCTGCGGATTATCTGTCCGTGGCCGAGCTGTTGCGCGATGACCCGACGTTGCGTTTCGAGCAATTGGTGGACCTCTGTGGCATCGACTACGCCAGCTATGCTGCGCCACGCAGCAACACGCGTCGCTATGCTGCTGTCCTGCATCTGCTGTCCGTATCGCACAATTGGCGTGCACGTCTGCGTGTGCATGCGGATGAGGACACGTTCCCGGTGATTGCCTCTGTCGTGCCGGTGTGGCCTTCCGCCAACTGGTTCGAGCGCGAAGCTTTCGATCTCTACGGCATCATGTTTGAAGGTCATCCCGATCTGCGCCGCATCCTGACCGACTACGGTTTTGTTGGTCATCCCTTCCGCAAGGATTTCCCGATTTCCGGTTACATGGAAATGCGCTATGACCCGGAGCAGGGTCGCGTGATCTATCAGCCTGTCACCATCGCGCCGCGTGAAGTCACGCCGCGAATTGTGCGTGAAGGCAGCTATGGGGATGTCGAACATGGCTGAAATCCGCAATTACACGATCAACTTTGGCCCGCAACATCCATCGGCGCACGGTGTGCTGCGCCTGGTGCTGGAACTCGACGGCGAAGTTGTCGAGCGCGCCGATCCGCACATCGGCTTGCTGCATCGTGCGACCGAGAAACTTGCTGAGACGCGTACGTGGATTCAATCCGTGCCGTACATGGATCGCCTCGATTACGTCTCGATGATGTGCAATGAACATGCTTATTGCATGGCTATCGAGAAGTTGCTCGGTATCGAAGTACCGACGCGGGCACAGTACATCCGCGTGATGTTCGATGAAATCACGCGCATCCTGAATCACCTGTTGAACATCGGTACGCACGCGCTGGATATCGGTGCAATGACCATGGTGCTGTACACCTTCCGTGAGCGTGAAGATCTCATGGACGTGTATGAAGCCGTCTCTGGCGCGCGCATGCATGCGGCCTACTATCGTCCGGGTGGCGTATATCGTGACCTGCCTGACACGATGCCGAAGTACGAGCAATCCAGGTTCAAGAACGCAGCGACGGTCAAACGGCTCAATGAATCGCGCGAAGGTTCACTGCTCGACTTCCTCGAAGATTTTGTCACGCGCTTTCCGAAGCTGATCGACGAGTACCACACATTGCTGACGGACAACCGCATCTGGAAACAGCGCACGGTTGATATCGGTATCGTCACGCCGGAGCGTGCCTTGGCGCTTGGTTTTACCGGCCCGATGTTGCGTGGTTCGGGCATCGAATGGGATCTGCGTCGCAAGCAGCCGTACGAGGTTTACGATCAGATTGCGTTTGATGTGCCGGTCGGCGTGAATGGTGACTGTTACGACCGTTATCTGTGTCGCATGGAGGAGATGCGCCAGAGCAATCGCATCATCCAGCAATGCATCACCTGGTTGCGCGCCGATTCTGCCCAGGGCGCCGGTCCGGTCATGGTCGGCAGTCACAAGGTGGCACCGCCTTCGCGCGAGAAGATGAAGGAAAACATGGAAGAGCTGATCCATCACTTCAAGCTCTTCACCGAAGGTATCCATGTACCGCAGGGCGAGGTGTACGCTGCAGTTGAACACCCCAAGGGTGAGTTCGGCGTTTACGCTGTCTCCGATGGTGCGAACAAGCCGTATCGTTTGAAGTTGCGTGCGCCAGGCTTCCCGCATCTTGCGGCGATGGATGAGCTATCGCGCGGCCACATGATTGCTGATGTGGTTGCCATCATCGGCACGATGGATATCGTGTTCGGCGAGATCGACAGATAAGCAGATAGTTAAGCAATTAAGCACCACACAAGAGAATGAGCATGCTGAGCGCCGACTCCCTGCAGAAAATTGACCGCGAAGTCGCCAAGTATCCGGCTGACCAGAAGCAGTCTGCCATCATGTCCGCCCTGCGCATCGCGCAGCAGGAAAAGGGCTGGCTGCCCAATGACGTGATCGCGTTTGTTTCCGAGTATCTGGGCATGCCGGCGATTGCCGGGCTGGAAGTCGCCACCTTCTACAACATGTATGACCTGAAGCCCGTTGGCACGCACAAGCTGATGATCTGTACCAATTTGCCGTGCGCATTGTCTGGTGCAGGCGAAGCTGCGGAATATCTGAAGGAAAAGCTGGGTATAGGCTTCAACGAGACTACTGCTGACGGCAAGTTCACACTCAAGGAAGGCGAGTGCATGGGAGCTTGTGGCGATGCGCCCGTCATTCTCGACAACAACCATCGCATGTGCAGCCGGATGGATCGTGCAAAAATCGATGCTTTGCTCATGGAGTTGTCGAAATGAGCGACGCCCTGCCTACTGCTGCGCCGCCATCCGGCTACGGCATCATTCTTGATGGCATTGCCAGCGAACAGACCTGGCGCCTCGACGATTACATCAAGCGCCACGGTTACGATGCGCTGAAAAAAATCCTCTCCAACAAGATCAAGCCCGACGAAATCATTGCTGAACTGAAGAAGTCGGCGTTGCGTGGTCGTGGCGGTGCAGGCTTCCCGACAGGGCTGAAGTGGAGTTTCATGCCGCGCGCCTTCCCGGGTGCGAAATATGTCGTATGCAATTCGGACGAGGGCGAGCCGGGTACATTCAAGGATCGTGACATCCTGCGTTACAACCCACATGCGTTGATCGAGGGCATGATCATCGCCGGCTACGCAATGGGTAGCGGCGTGGGTTACAACTACATTCACGGCGAGATTTTTGCAGAGTACGACCGCTTCGAAGAGGCACTTGCCGAAGCACGCGCCGCAGGTTTGCTTGGCCAGAATATTCTCGGTTCGGAGTTCAGCTTCGAGCTGTACGCGCACCACGGTTACGGTGCCTACATCTGCGGTGAAGAGACCGCCTTGCTCGAATCTCTTGAAGGCAAGAAGGGGCAACCACGCTTCAAACCGCCATTCCCGGCGAGCTACGGCTTGTATGGCAAGCCGACGACGATCAATAACACCGAGACGTTTGCGTCCGTTCCCTACATCATTCGCGAAGGCGGTGACGCCTTCCTGAATCTTGGCAAGCCGAACAATGGTGGCACCAAACTGTTCTCTGTTTCGGGTCACGTGAACAAACCGGGTAACTATGAAATCCCGCTTGGCACGCCATTCTCCGTCTTGCTCGAAATGGCAGGTGGCATGCGCGGTGGTCGCAAGCTCAAGGCCGTGATTCCTGGTGGATCTTCGGCGCCCGTGTTGCCAGCCGACATCATGATGGCGACGACGATGGATTACGACGCGATCGCCAAGGCGGGCTCAATGCTCGGCTCTGGCGCCGTGATCGTGATGGACGAGACCACCTGCATGGTCAAGGCGCTGGAGCGCCTGGCCTATTTCTATTTTGAAGAATCCTGTGGTCAATGCACGCCTTGCCGCGAAGGTACGGGCTGGCTGTATCGCATCATTCACCGTATTGAAAATGGACTGGGCCGCCAGGAGGATCTGGATGTGCTGGACAATGTCGCCGAGAACATCATGGGCCGCACGATCTGCGCGCTGGGCGATGCAGCGGCGATGCCGGTACGCAGCTTCATCAAGCACTTCCGCGCCGAGTTCCAGCACCACGTCGATAACAAATGTTGCGTCGTGCCGCCTGAAGTGCAGCGTGAAGGCAGCAAGATTTATGTGGGCTAAGCATATGTGCGATTTTATGTGGGCTGAGTCAGATGCTTGAGATCGAAATCGACGGCAACAAGGTTGAGGTACCCGATGGCAGCACCGTCATGGATGCGGCCAACAAGGCGGGTACCTACATTCCGCATTTCTGCTATCACAAGAAATTGTCGATTGCGGCGAACTGCCGCATGTGTCTGGTCGAAGTGGAGAAGGCGCCGAAGGCTTTGCCTGCCTGTGCCACGCCTGTGACGCCCGGCATGAAGGTCACGACGCATTCCGAAAAAGCCGTGAAAGCGCAGAAGTCCGTCATGGAGTTCCTGCTGATCAATCACCCGCTGGATTGCCCGATCTGCGATCAGGGCGGCGAGTGTCAATTGCAGGATCTGGCTGTCGGTTACGGCAGCTCAGCCTCGCGCTACAAGGAAGAGAAGCGCGTCGTCTTCAACAAGAATCTCGGCGCGCTGGTTTCCACTGACATGACGCGCTGCATTCACTGCACACGTTGCGTACGTTTCGGCCAGGAAGTCGCTGGCATCATGGAACTCGGCATGGCTGGCCGTGGTGAGCATTCCGAAATCCAGGCGTTCGTGGATCGCACGGTGGATTCGGAATTGTCGGGCAATATCATTGATCTTTGCCCGGTGGGTGCGCTCACTTCGAAACCATTCCGCTTCGCTGCACGTACCTGGGAACTGTCGCGTCGCAAGTCCGTCAGCCCGCACGATTCATTGGGTAGCAATCTGATCGTGCAGACCAAGCTCGACGAAGTGAAGCGTGTACTGCCGCTCGAAAACGAAGCGATCAATGAGTGCTGGCTGTCCGACAAGGATCGTTTCTCGTACGAAGGCTTGAAGGCAAGTGATCGCCTCAGCATGCCGCAAATCAAGCACGGCGGTGAATGGCACAAGGTCGACTGGCAGACAGCGCTTGAATATGTGTCGAAGACACTCAAGGACATCATCGCCAATCATGGCGCCGAGAGTATCGGCGCGCTGCTGTCGCCGCACAGTACGCTCGAAGAGTTGTATCTCGCGCAGAAGCTGGTGCGTGGTCTGGGCAGCGACAATGTCGATTTCCGTCTGCGTCAGAGCGACTTCTCGCTGGATGGCAAACTCGCCGGCGCGCCGTGGTTGGGCATGCCTGTGGCTGACGTCAGTACGCTGGATGCGGCGCTGGTTATTGGCAGCTTCCTGCGCAAGGACCATCCGCTGCTGGCGCAACGTCTGCGTCGTGCCGTGCGGCACTATGCCAACGTCTCGCGCATCCATGTTGCGCGTGAAGACTGGTTGATGCCGATCGATGCGGAAGCCATCGTGACTCCCGATGCGCTGGCGGGTACGTTGGCCGCTGTGGTGGCCGCGCTGGCCAAATCGCAAAACCTTGCGGTGTCGGCAGAGTGCGTGGCGCTGGTGTCATCAGCTACCCCGTCGGACGAAGCTACCCGTATCGCAGAGAGTCTTGTTTCCGGTGAGAAACGCGCGGTGTTCCTCGGTAATCTTGCCGTGCAGCATCCGCAATACGCCACGCTGCATGTGCTCGCTCAGGAAATCGCTCGTCTCTCGCAGGCCAGCTTCGGTGTGATCGGCGAGGCTGCAAATTCTGTCGGCGGTTACCTCGCAGGCGCCGTGCCAAAGTCGGGCGGTAATGTTTGCAGCATGATCGATGCCCGTCTCAAGGCCTATATCGTGCTCGGTGCAGAAGCTGAACTGGATATTGCCAATGGCGCCGCGGCGCGTGCCGCGCTGGATGCTGCTGCTTCTGTCATCTATCTGGGCAGCTTCGCAGGCAAGGCGCCCGAGTACGCTGATGTAATGCTGCCGATTGCCCCTTTCACGGAAACGTCCGGCAGCTTCGTGAATACTGAAGGCCATCTGCAATCCTTCAATGCAGCTGCCAAGCCGCTCGGCGAAACGCGTCCGGCATGGAAGGTGTTGCGCGTGCTCGGTAATCTGTTCGGCCTCGAAGGTTTCGAACAGGCGAGTTCCGAAGCGGTCCTGGCCGAAGTGCTTGTGCAGGGTGAATTCGGTAGCCGGCTGGGCAATGCCGTTTCCGGCTTCACACCAAACGCTTCACCGGTTGCCGCAGGTTTTCAGCGCGTCGCCGATGTGCCGATCCATTTCGCTGATCCACTGGTGCGTCGTGCGATACCTTTGCAGAAGACGCGTGATTCGGCATTGCCGACTGCGCGCCTGCACTCGACACAATTGCGCGAACTGGGCGTGGAGGAGGGCGCACCGGTTGCCGTGCGTAGTGCGCAGGGTGAAGTGATCCTCAAGGCCAGGGCCGACGACACATTGCCGCTCGGTGCTGTTCGCGTTTCGGCAGCGCATGCCAGCACGGTCGCGCTCGGTTCCTTGTTCGGCGATCTGACGGTGGAGCGCGCGTGATGGAAGCCGTGCTGCTCAACCTCATTCAGCATGTGTCCGATTTCGTCCATCTGCCTGCCGGTTTCGTGCCGGTGATCTGGCCGCTGGTGTGGAACCTGGTGAAGATAATTGCGATTGTCATACCGATTTTCATCTGTGTTGCCTATCTGACCTTGGCAGAACGCAAGGTCATTGGCTACATGCAGGTGCGTATCGGCCCGAACCGTGTGGGGCCGCTGGGTCTGCTGCAACCGATTGCGGACGGTATCAAGCTGCTGTTCAAGGAAGTCATTCTTCCGCATCAGTCGAACAAGGCGTTGTTTCTGCTTGCGCCCGTACTGGCTTTTGCGCCTGCGCTGGCAGCCTGGGCGGTAGTGCCTTTCTCGTCAGGTATGGTGCTCGCCGACGTCAATGCCGGCATGCTTTATCTGATGGCCATCACGTCGTTCGGTGTGTATGGCGTGATCATCGCGGGCTGGGCGTCGAATTCGAAATACGCTTTTCTCGGCGCCATGCGCGCTTCGGCACAGATGGTTTCGTATGAACTGGCTATGGGTTTTGCGCTGGTGTGCGTGCTGATGATTTCAGGCTCGCTGAATCTCTCCGCGATTGTCGAAGCCCAACACAGCAACCTGCTGGCCCAGCATGCTGGCTGGTTCAGTTTCCTCGGCTGGAACTGGTTGCCGCTGCTGCCGATGTTCATCATCTACCTGATCTCGGGGGTGGCCGAAACCAATCGTGCGCCGTTTGACGTGGTGGAAGGCGAATCGGAAATCGTCGCCGGGCACATGGTCGAGTATTCAGGCATGGCTTTTGCACTGTTCTTCCTTGCTGAATATGCCAACATGATTCTCGTGTCGGCGCTGACCTCGACCTTTTTCCTCGGTGGCTGGCTGTCGCCGGTGAGCTTCCTGCCGGACGGTTTCTTCTGGCTGGCCGTGAAAACGTCCTTCATCCTGTTCCTGTTCCTGTGGTTCCGCGCGACTTTCCCGCGGTTCCGTTTTGACCAGATCATGCGTCTGGGCTGGAAGATATTCATCCCGATCAGCATTGCCTGGGTGCTTGTCACCGGGCTGTGGATCATGTCGCCGCTGTCGATCTGGAAATGAGTTTTGAACAATGACTGACAATCAGCAAAACTCGTCCTTCTCCCCCAACCCCTCTTCCGCAAGCGGGCGAGGGGAGCAAATTACAGACAAGGCCTGTCGAGCTTTGTCTGGAAATTACGCAGGCTAGTTATGGGTGCAGTAAATCAATTCTTTGGCAGCGTCTTGCTACGCGAACTGGTCAAGGGCCTGGCCCTGACCGGGCGCCACTTCTTTGCGCGCAAGATCACGGTGCAGTTTCCGGAAGAGAAGACGCCGCAAAGCCCGCGTTTCCGTGGCCTGCACGCGCTGCGTCGCTATCCGAATGGCGAAGAGCGTTGCATTGCCTGCAAGCTGTGCGAGGCCGTGTGTCCTGCGCTGGCGATTACTATCGAATCCGATCAACGCGATGACGGCACGCGCCGCACGACGCGTTATGACATAGATCTGGTCAAGTGCATCTTCTGCGGATTCTGCGAAGAGGCTTGCCCTGTCGACGCGATTGTCGAGACGCGCGTGTTCGAATATCACGGTGAAAAGCGCGGTGATCTCCATTACACCAAACAGATGTTGCTGGCGGTCGGCGATCGCTATGAGGAACAGATTGCGAAGGACCGCGAAGTCGACGCGAAGTACCGATAAACAGTCCGTACGAATTTCAAGAACAAGCAGGACCCGGGGCAACGGGGATACCAAGGAAAAGCAAGGCCAGTCTGGCTGACAAGCTCATGGAAATTTCGACGATCTTTTTCTACTTGCTGGCGACAGTGCTGGTGGCTTCCGGGCTGCTGGTCATCGTGTCGCGCAATGCCATCCATTCGGCACTATTTCTGGTGCTGGCGTTCTTCACGTCAGGCGCGATCTGGATGATGCTGCATGCCGAATTCCTGGCGATCGCCATCGTACTGATCTACGTCGGTGCCGTGATGGTGCTGTTCCTTTTCGTGGTGATGATGCTGGACATCAATGTCGAAAAAATACGCGAAGGCTTCTGGCGCTATCTGCCGGTTGGCTTGATTGTGGCGATGGTGATGGTGGGTGAAATGGCCGTGGTGCTGAACGGCAGCTATTTCCACCTTGAGCCTGCGCCCGGCCCGACGGCCGCCGCCAGCAACACGCAGGATCTGGCGCGCGAGATGTTCACGAATTATGCCTATCCATTCGAAATTGCTTCGCTGATCCTCCTGGTAGCAATGATCGCGGCTGTGGCACTGACTTTCCGTCGCCGCCAGGGGCTGAAGAACGTCAATCCGTCCCAGCAGATCTCCGTCAAGGCTGCGGACCGCATGCGCATCGTGTCGATGCCTTCTGCGGGCGAGGAATAAACACCATGCTGCCGCTCTCACACGTACTCATTCTCGGCTCTATCCTTTTCGCGATTAGCGTGGTCGGGATTTTCCTCAACCGCAAAAACCTGATCGTCCTGCTGATGGCAATCGAATTGATGCTGCTCGCAGTGAACATGAATTTCGTTGCCTTCTCCTCCTACTACCAGGATCTGGACGGGCAGATTTTCGTGCTTTTCATACTGACCGTCGCTGCTTCCGAGTCGGCGATCGGGCTTGCGATTCTCGTGGTGCTGTTCCGCAATATGCGCTCGATTCACGTCGATGACCTCGACAGCCTGAAGGGTTGAGATCAAACAATGACCGCGATGCAGAAACTCTACCTTCTCGTCCCACTCGCACCACTGGCGGGTTCCATCCTGGCTGGCCTTTTTGGCCGCGCAATCGGCCGCACTGCCGCGCATGTCGTCACCATCCTCGGCGTGCTGGTGGCATTCATTGCTTCCGTCGTGATTTTCCAGGACGTCAAGGAAGGCCATAACTTTAACGGCGCGCTCTACACCTGGGCAACCAGTGGCGGAATCAGGTTTGAAGTCGGCTTCCTGATCGACAGCCTTACCGTGATGATGATGCTGGTCGTGACCTTCGTGTCATTGATGGTGCACCTCTATACCGTTGGCTACATGAGCGAAGATCCAGGCTATCAGCGCTTCTTCAGTTACATCTCGTTGTTCACTTTCTCGATGCTGATGCTCGTCATGAGCAACAACTTCCTGCAATTGTTCTTCGGTTGGGAAGCGGTGGGGCTGGTGTCCTATCTGCTGATCGGTTTCTGGTACACGCGGCCGACGGCAATCTACGCCAACCTCAAGGCCTTCCTCGTCAATCGCGTGGGTGATTTCGGTTTTCTGCTTGGCATTGGCCTCATTGCTGCGTTCGCGGGTACGTTGAATTACGCGGAAGTCTTTGCCAAGGGTGCCGAGCTGGCTGCCATGACCGTGCCATCCACTGGCTGGCCGATGATGACGGCGATCTGTATCTGCCTGTTCATTGGTGCGATGGGCAAGTCTGCGCAAGTGCCGCTGCACGTCTGGTTGCCCGATTCGATGGAAGGCCCGACACCTATCTCGGCACTGATCCACGCGGCGACGATGGTGACGGCGGGTATTTTCATGGTGACGCGCATGTCGCCGCTATTCGAGCTGTCCGACACCGCCCTGTCCTTTGTGCTGGTGATCGGCGCGACGACAGCATTGTTCATGGGTTTCCTCGGCATCATCCAGAACGACATCAAGCGCGTCGTCGCGTACTCGACACTTTCGCAACTTGGCTACATGACTGTTGCATTGGGTGCGTCGGCCTATTCCGCAGCTGTGTTCCACCTGATGACGCATGCCTTCTTCAAGGCACTGCTGTTCCTCGGTGCAGGCTCGGTCATCATCGGCATGCACCACGATCAGGACATCCGCAATATGGGCGGCCTGCGCAAGTACATGAAGGTGACGTGGATTACGTCCTTGCTGGGCTCGCTGGCGCTGATCGGCTTCCCCTTCTTCTCCGGTTTCTACTCGAAGGATTCAATCATCGAGGCCGTGCAGGAGTCGCATCGCTGGGGTTCCGGCTACGCCTATTTCTGCGTAATCGCCGGTGTGTTCATCACCGCCTTCTATTCGTTTCGCATGTATTTCCTGGTCTTCCATGGCGAAGAGCGTTTTGGCAAGGCGCACGATCATCACGATGCTCATGCCGCCCATCCGCATGCGGATGATGACCATGGTCATGAAGCCAGCGTCGTGCATGCCGAAGAAGAACACGACGAGCATCATCACGGGCTGGCACCGGGCCAGAAGCCGCACGAGTCGCCGTGGGTCGTAACCCTGCCGCTGATATTGCTGGCAATCCCGTCGGTGCTGATCGGCTTCTTCACCATCGAACCCATGCTTTTCGGCGAATGGTTCAAGGGTGCCGTGATAGTGGCGGAAAACAATGATGTGCTCGGCGAACTCGGTCATGAGTTCCATGGCTCATGGGCAATGGCCCTGCACGGTTTGCTCAGTTTGCCATTTGGCCTGGCGATGGCCGGTGTTGCGCTGTCCTGGTTCTTCTACCTCGAGCGTCCGGACATTCCTGCTGCCATCCAGCGCCGCTTTTCTGGGCTCTATGCGTTGTTCGACAACAAGTACTACTTCGATCGCTTCAACGAAATCATCTTCGCTGGCGGGGCGCGTCGCCTGGGCCGTGTTTTCTGGAAGGCTGGCGACCAGATATTGATTGATGGCCTGGTCGTCAACGGCACAGCACGAATGGTCGGCTGGATCTCGCAGACGATGCGTGCGCTGCAATCCGGATTCGTCTATCACTATGCCTTCTGGATCATTTCCGGTGTCGCGGTATTGCTGGTCTGGATGTTCCCGGTGAGTTTGCTCGGCAAGATCCTGAGCCTGGTCTGAACACAAAACAATTAACGGATACCTTCAGATGACCGGTGTGCCTTACCTCAGTCTTTCCATCTGGATACCGATCATCGGTGGCTTGCTTACGCTTGCCAGCGGCAGCGATCGCCATGCCAGTGTGGCACGTGCAATGGCGCTGATTACCGCCATTGTGGGCATGGCGGTGACCTTGCCGCTGTTCTCGCAATTCGATGTTGGCAGCGCCGCCATGCAGTTCCAGGAAGACGCCGCGTGGATTCCGTATATGCGGATCAACTACAGCCTCGGCGTGGACGGCATCTCGATGCCTTTCATTCTGCTCAACAGTTTCATCACCCTGATCATCGTTGTGGCCGGCTGGGAAGTGATCCAGAACAAGGTTGCCCAGTACATGGCGGCCTTCCTGATCATGTCGGGCCTGCTCAACGGGATTTTCTCCGCGCTCGATGGCGTGCTGTTCTACGTGTTCTTCGAAGCCTCGCTGATTCCGCTGTACCTGATCATCGGTATCTGGGGTGGTCAGAACCGTGTCTATGCGGCGCTGAAGTTCTTCCTTTATACGCTGCTCGGCTCGCTGCTGATGCTGGTGGCATTCATCTACCTGTTCCAGCATTCTGGTGGCAGTTTCAGCATTCTTGACTGGCATGATCTCAAGCTGAGCGAATCCTCGCAGAGATGGATCTTCTGGGCCTTCCTGATTTCGTTTGCGGTGAAGGTGCCGATGTGGCCGGTGCACACCTGGTTACCGGATGCACACGTTGAAGCACCGACAGGTGGCTCGGTGGTGCTGGCGGCCATTGCCCTGAAGCTCGGTGCCTATGGCTTCCTGCGGTTCTCGTTGCCCATCGTGCCGGATGCGGCTCAGGACTTTGCACCGCTGATGATCACGCTGTCACTGATTGCAGTGATCTACATCGGTTTCGTCGCGCTGGTGCAGACCGACATGAAAAAGCTCGTCGCGTATTCATCCATTTCGCACATGGGCTTCGTGACTCTGGGTTTCTTCATGTTCAACCAGCTTGGCGTGGAAGGCGCACTGGTACAGATGATTTCCCACGGCTTCGTGTCGGGTGCCATGTTCCTGTGCATCGGCGTGCTTTACGACCGCATGCACAGTCGCCAGATCGCCGATTACGGCGGTGTCGTGAATCGCATGCCGAAGTTCGCCGCGCTGTTCATGCTGTTCGCCATGGCCAACGCCGGCTTGCCGGCAACCAGCGGTTTCGTCGGCGAGTTCATGGTTATTCTCGGTGCGGTGCAATTCAACTTCTGGATCGGTTTCGCGGCAGCCAGCACCCTCATCATGGGCGCGGCATACACCTTGTGGATGTACAAGCGCGTCATGTTCGGCGCGATCGCCAATTCGCATGTTGCTGAACTTGCTGACATCAACAAGCGGGAATTCGGATTCCTCGCCGTGCTCGCTGTATGCGTGCTGGTGATGGGGCTCTATCCATTGCCGATTACCGAGGTGATGCATGTATCCGTAAGCGATCTGCTCAAGCACGTCGCGGCGGGAAAATTGTGATGGTCCGTGTGATGACCCGTACAGCAGTGGCTGGCGTAGTCCGGATACCGAAAATCAGACAGGCATAAAATGGAATTCCAGATACCAGACTTTTATCCGGCAGCTGCAGAGCTGTTCGTTGCCGGGATGGCACTGCTAGTCCTGCTGGTGGTGTCCTTTCTGCGCCGCGGTGTCGGCGTCGCCTATTGGCTGACGCAGGCGACTGTCATTGGCATGGCATACATCACGTTGAGATTTGGCCATGATGTCGGCTTCACCTTTGGCCAGATGTATATCGATGATCCGCTGGGTGACTTCCTCAAATTGTGGGTGGCGCTTTCGGTGCTGACAAGCCTGCTGTATGGCCGTCGCTATCTCATCGACCGTGGCCTGGAGTCTGTTGAGTACTATCTGATTGTCATGTTTGCGATGCTCGGCTCGATGATCCTGATCTCGGCGGGCAGTCTGTTGACGGTGTATCTCGGTCTCGAAATGCTGTCGCTGTCCTCATACGCCCTGGTCGCGATCAACCGCGATTCCATCCAGTCAACCGAGGCAGGCATGAAGTATTTCGTGCTCGGTGCGCTGGCGTCAGGTTTGCTGCTCTACGGTATCTCGATGGTCTACGGTGCTACGCAGACACTGAATATCATTGACGTGGCGCGTGCGCTCTTCGAGCAACAGGCAAACCGGCCAGTGTTGTTGTTTGGCCTCGTGTTCGTCGTCGCAGGTGTCGGATTCAAGCTTGGCGCGGTGCCGTTTCACATGTGGCTGCCCGACGTATATCAGGGCGCCCCGACCGCTGTGACCATCCTGATTGCCTCGGCGCCCAAGCTGGCGGCTTTTGCCATGGCATTCCGTTTGCTCGCAGTGGGCTTCTGGGACTTCGCCGAGCAATGGCAGATGATGCTGATCCTGCTGGCGATCGGCTCGCTGGCGATAGGCAATCTGGGGGCGATTGCGCAGACCAATATCAAGCGCATGCTCGCTTTCTCCACCATTGGCCATATGGGCTTCATCCTGTTGGGTCTTGCTTCCGGTGTCGTCGGTGGCGAGCGTTACCTTGCAGATAATGCCTATTCGGCAGCTCTGTTCTATGTTGTGACTTATGTGCTGACCACGCTGGCCAGCTTCGGCATGTTGTTGCTCATGTCGCGCGCCGGTTTCGAAGCCGATCAGATCGATGATTTCAAGGGCCTCAACAAGCGCAGCAGCTGGTGGGCCGCGATGATGGCCATCATCATGTTCTCAATGGCGGGTATCCCGTTCTTTGTGGGCTTCTTTTCGAAATTCCTGGTGCTGCAGTTTGTGGTCGCGACGGACCACGTTTGGCTGGCTGTCCTCGCCGTCATGATGTCCTTGATCGGTGCTTTCTACTACCTGCGCATCGTCAAGCTGATGTTCTTCGACGAGCCGCTCGATGACTCGCCGATCGTTGCAGGGGTGGGCGTGCGCGTGGTCTTGTCGACCAATGTACTGGCTATCGCTGCGCTGGGTCTTTTCCCGAACGTGCTGATGTATTTCTGCAGCCTCGTGATTCACGGTTCGTTCTGAGCGTTATTCATCTGTGACGACGACTCACGATCCCGCGCTGGTAGAAACCGGCGTTTCCAGCGAGCTGATGTTCGATGGCAAGCTGCTGAAAGCCTGGCGCGATGAAGTGCGGCTGCCCGATGGAGCGACGTCGACGCGCGAATACATCAAGCATCCTGGCGCCTGTATTGTCATTGCAGAGCTACGGCCTGGCGTACTGGTCATGGAGCGGCAATTTCGCTACCCGGTTGGGCAGGTGCTGATAGAGTTTCCCGCTGGCAAGCTCGACGCCAACGAAGAGCCGCTGCTGTGCGCGCAGCGGGAGCTGCTCGAAGAGACTGGTTATGTCGCTGGCGACTGGCAATACGTGGGCGCCTTGCATCCCTGCGTGGCCTATTCCAGCGAGCGTATAGATGTTTTTCTGGCACGCGGGTTGACGTATCAAGGGCAGCGTCTCGATGAAGGCGAGTTTCTCGATGTTTTCGAGATGTCGCTCGTCGAAGCCGAAGCAGCTGTATTTGACGGACGCATCACGGACGCGAAGACAATCGCCTGTCTTTTCTGGGCACGTCGTTTACTTGAACGGGGCAATGCGTAGCACTCAGCTCTGGTTTGGGGTTTGATATCAATCACAAGCCCTGTAAAATCGCCACTTTTCGCGCAGTGCCTCTGAGCGTTGCGGATTCATCAATTTCAATTCATCGCTATCGAAAGCAATCATGAAAATCACGGCTGTGCTGCTGGCGGCGAGCCTGGGTTTGAGCGCATACGCTGCACAGGCAGCAGAGGGGCGCCCCCAGATCGGCAAGAAGAAGATATCCATGTGTATCGGGTGCCACGGCATCCCCGGTTATCGCACCACATTCCCGGACACCTATCAGGTACCGAAGCTCGGTGGCCAACATGCAGCTTACATCGCCAGCGCACTGCAGGCGTACAAGTCCGGCGACCGCAAGCATCCTGACATGAACAGCATCGCGACGACGCTTTCCGACCAGGACATGGCCGACATTGCGGCGTACTACGCCGGCACGAAGAAGTGAGCGCAACGATGATGAACAAATACCTGACCCTCCCGTTGATCGGCATGCTGCTGCTTGCAGGCGCTGCGCACGCAGCTGGCGATATCGCACGCGGCAAAGCCAAATCCGTTACTTGCGCAGCCTGTCATGGTGTCGACGGCAACAGCGCTGTTGCCACTTTCCCGCGGCTGGCTGGCCAGAACGAGGACTACCTGATTCATTCGCTGCATGCCTATCAGAAGGGCACACGCAAGAACGACATCATGAAGCCGATGGCAGCGCCTCTGACGCCAACGGAAATCGAGGACCTGGCGGCCTATTTCGCAAGTCAGCAGGGTCTGATCCTGAAGAAATGAACGGCTGGTTGTCGAACAGGAAAAGCACCGGACTCCGGTGCTTTTTTTTGCGTCCGTTGTAATGATTCTGTCATTTGTGCGCCGCATCGACCCTGCGGGACCCATGTGACCGAAGCCGCATCAATTTGAGGCTGTAATTTGTGCCATTTTCGCGCTTGAGCAAACATTGTTCCCGCGTTTAATTGTCGATACAGAAATTGACAATTACTTTTGCATAAGTAACCGCAGGTTTTCGGGTCGGTGACGAGCTTCGCTCGGCAGGTGGGCCGCAGGTGGTGGCTTGAGGCAATTGCATTGAGGGTGCCCGGGGAAACAATGGAAGAGCTATCTCGCTTCAACCTTGTGGGAAAGTCTCCACAGTTCACGCAAACTGTTCGTCGTATCCATCGCCTGGCACAGTTCGACGCCACTGTCATGATTGCCGGTGAGACGGGGACTGGCAAGGAGCTTGCAGCACGTGCCATTCACTATCTGGGCGGGCGGACGGACAAACCCTTTGTGCCGGTCAATTGCGGTGCGATATCCGAATCCTTGCTGGAGAGCGAGCTGTTTGGTCACGAGCGCGGGGCCTTCACCGATGCAAAATCAGCGTCGATAGGTCTGGTGGGGGAGGCCGCTGGTGGCACCTTGTTTCTGGATGAAGTCGACACCCTTTCACTCAAGGCCCAGGCAGCCTTGTTGCGATTCCTGCAGGACCGTACATATCGGCGCGTTGGCGGTGGCGGCATTCGCCACGTCGATGTGCGCATCATCGTGGCGTGCAATGCGGATCTTGGATTGCTCGCAAATGAGCGGCGTTTTCGTCAGGATCTTCTTTACCGCCTCAACGTATTGACCTTGAAGATGCCGGCATTGCGCGATCGGGAGGGGGATGCGGTGCTGATCGCCCAGACCATGTTGCAGCGCCTCAGTCATCAGTACCGCTTGCCTCTCAAGCGTCTCAACGCTGATGGCAGGGATCTTCTCGCACGTCATAGCTGGCCTGGCAACGTACGGGAACTCGAGAATGTGATTCACCGCGAGTTTCTCCTCAGCGAAGAATCCGAACTCGACCTGCGCGATGCCCGAGCCGAGTTGCTCGGTGAGTTGGTGGTGGCCGCTGCGGTACGAACACACGAGTCGGCAATCGCCTTTCGCGAAGCCAAAGCTCGCGCAGTTGCCGAGTTCGAGCGAGGCTACGTCAGTGAGCTTCTCCTGCGTGCAGATGGAAATATCTCCCACGCAGCCCGCATGGCCAGCCAGGACCGCAGCGCGTTTGGCAAGCTGGTGCGCAAATACGGATTGACGGAAGAAATGCAATCCTCCGCCTAGAATTTCACCCACGGCGTAGTCTGAGTTCTTGATGTACCGGTCTATTGGCGACGAATCTTGTTCCGGGTCGCCGTTCAGCAGTCAGCATTCGCCTGACTTTTCTGCTCTCCAGCTCACGTGCCAGATGGTGACTTTTTGTCAATCATCCGTGGCCACGTGTGGCGTCCGATATCCTTCCCCTCGTTTGCTTCTCAGGTCGTCTGAATCTGCCGGGTGATCGCCATCCATACCGTTTGGCGACTTGCTGCCCGTTAGGCTGATTCATCGGCACATCAGGCACGTTCATTGCACATCACGGTTTGACCCGAGCACACATCTTATGACTCTCGACCAGACCATCAACTTCGCCGTCGCGGCAATACGGCAATTTCTCAGCGAACGTCCCGATAGCGCGGATACCCTCGATGGCATCCACCGCTGGTGGATTCGTTGGCCATATCAGGAGGAGTCATCGCTGTGCACACTCAGCGCACTGGAGAGGCTTGAAGCCTCTGGAGATGTTGAACAATTCAGGGCGGGGTGCAGTATTCTGTGGCGACGAAAACGCTAGTTTGACTGCCTGACTTTCTGCAAAAAATACCGACGGCCGATCATGCAAATTGCATGATCGGCCGTTTTTTATTTTAGGCTTTTCCAGCGACTTTCAGGGGTGGATGCAACGACTCTTCCCGGATCAGGGTGGCAGGTTCATGAGGACAAATTCATCCTCAAGCCGGGTGATTTATTTCACCTCAACGTTGTCGCGATCCGGCCAGTTTCCGGCTTGCGGCATGCAACACAGAAATGACGTATCCGATTGATAAGAATAGGGTTCTTGTGGAGACATGAGGTATGACGTTCGCTTCGAGGGTGTTTCGGCCACGCTGAAGCGAAGATTCGCGGGCCGCCCCGGAATATTGATGTATATCAATGAGTTGCTGAAATTTTCTGACATGGCACGGTACTTGATATGGATATGCCGAGGCACTTCCCGGTCGGCACCGCGCAAGCTTTGCGTTGCACTGGCGTAATCAGGCTTCGCAAGGCAACAACAGAGCACTCAGCCAGATCTGGCCGCATGAGCGGAAAGATTTCCTTCAGAACTATTAGTGAGGCGAACAAATGGTCGAAAGCATACAGAAGAAGTTATTGCGAGTGCGTCCGCCGCGTGTGCGGATCACCTATGACGTTCATACCAATGGTGCCATCGAGAAACGTGAGCTGCCCTTCATTGCGGGCATCTTTGCCGATCTCAGCGGCGAGCGCGATCCGTTGGCGAATCCGGCGTTTCCGCCCAGTTTCAAAGAGCGCAAGATGGTCGATATCGACCGCGACAATTTCAACACGGTCCTGCAGCAGTCGATGCCACGTGCATCGCTGAAGAATGTCCTCAACCTGATTGAGCCAGGCACGGATCCGGCCAAGCCTGCAAAGCTCTCCAACCCGATTACCTTTGAGTCGATGGCGGATTTCGATCCGATCCGGGTTATCGACAAGATCGAAGTAACGCGCAATGTGTTCGCACAGCGCAAGCTGCTGCGTGAAGTCCAGGCACGTTCCGAAGTCAATGATGCAATTGTCGTGGCGATCGAAGGCGTCTGCGATGACCTGACGACGGCAGGCGCCTGGTCGGATGCGATCGGAACCAAGATCAGTGATGCGCTGAAAGACTCAGTCGGCGATCGTGCCGACAGTTTCGTCGCGGCCTTCAAGGATCGCGTGGCGCCATTGTTCGTGGAAGGCGACAAGCCTGCTGCAGGAAAAGGATCCTCGGCGACGCTGGATCTTGCTGTCAGCGAGATCGACAAGTCACTCAGCGCGCAGCTCTCGCTCATCATGCATGACGCGGAATTCAAGAAGATCGAAGCGACCTGGCGTGGTCTCTCCTATCTGGTGTCGCGTTCGGAGACGGGTACGCGTCT
>Ga0075366_10000050_pt1 | contig 42254 bp, 39 predicted proteins | sample EndMethybrTD3031_FD_72351 | JGI IMG/M metagenome (GOLD analysis project Ga0075366, IMG submission 72351) | Populus endosphere microbial communities from Tennessee, USA - Endosphere MetaG P. TD hybrid TD303-1 | ecosystem: Host-associated > Plants > Roots > Endosphere | place: USA: Tennessee...
CCGCCGAGAAGCGTGTATTAATGCTAGGCGACGTTACTGGCATCACCAAACAAGACAGTGGCTCCCGAGTTCAGGCCAAAAAACTTATGGCGCTCGATTATGATGCCAACGCAATTGTAGGCAAATCAGCATTAATGCCCATCATTATGTATGTCATGCGCGCCGGAAAACATGGCCGCATAAAAGCTTTTCGAAGTCGCCGTCAAGCAACTTCTTGGCTCATGGGCGAAGAGAGCCAAAATATCTCCGAAAAGCGTCAAATAATTGGTTTCGTACTTGGCCTGTTAGGTGCAGGGATTTTGACTGGCTGGTTTACTGATACCGAGGTTTTATTCAGGGGATACCTGTCGTTTCCGCCAGTCCGCCCCATAGCAGCTATTGGCTTTATAATGCTGTCTTTGGCTTTGTTTGCCGAAGGAAAATTGCGTTGGATGCGGCCAACTTTTGGATATGCGGCGGCCGCTTTGGGTGTGTTGATGCTTTTGCCCGAGCACACAACGCATATGGCACACTGGCTCTTCAGCCATGCCGTCGACCAACATAATGTAGGTTTTATGCCCGCGGCTACTGCCTGGAGTTTTTTGTTTTCAGGCCTCCTGATAGCATTGTGGTCAGCCCATAATAAAGCTACCGATTGGGCCCGCATACTCTTTGGCTATAGCGTTTTCTTTATTAGCATATTAAACCTAATCGCCTACTTGTATACTCCTGCCTTTTTGCATCAATTTGGGCAATATTTTACTTCGGCGCCGACCGTTTCTGTACTCTTTATATTGTTCTTATCGGGCATAGATGTGCAGCGCAAAAGGAAGGCCGCACCAGCGCTCACGCAAACGTCGTGGATCTCATTTGCAATTATTTTAGCCATTTTTGGCGTACAGGTTTTAACAGCTATTTCGTGGCGTGATACACAAGATCGCACACGCCAAAAAGCCGGACAAGTTTTTAATGCCCGTGTCGAAGACACTACACAGGCTATTAACAATCGCTTGCGTACTTATACCGACGCTCTGTATGGATTTCGTGGCTTATTTAATTCCAGTAGCGCTGTGAGCGAAAAGGAATTTACCACCTATTACGAGGCGCTTAATCTTAAAGAGAGCTACCCGGGCTTTACAGCCATTAGCTTTATACAAAACGTAAAGGCAGCAGAGTTACATGCATTTACGCAGCAAGTTAAAGATGACCGCTCGCTTCATCCCGAGGGTAATCCTGCCTTTAAAATATCGGCCTCTTCGGATGAAAACTTTGTACTACGCTATGTAGCTGGAGGGCGAGGCAGTGGCCTCAACTTAGCCACGGATCAAGCTCGGCGTAATGCTCTGATTCAAGCTCGCGACAGTGGACAACCCGCAGCTAGCGGCACCGTAGTCTTTCCTGCTACCAGCACGCAGCCAGAACGCAAGGGATTCATTATTACCATCCCGCTTTACAAGCAGCAAAGCGTTCCCACTACCCAGCAAGAACGCCAGCAAGCAAGTTTAGGCTTTGTAAATGCTGTGTTTGACTACTCTGTATTATTCAATAATGTATTATCACACGCCGAGGGGTATGAATTTGAAATCTTCGACAATGCTATTAGCGCCGCCCTCAACAAGCCGATTTACTCCGACGACGACAAAATCGTTAATCAAGCAAAAGCTCAGGATTTGCGCACTGAGCAGGTAGAAGTAGTTACCGCAGGGCGGCCCTGGACCATCGTGGCCAAAGCACCTACCAACTTTGGAATTGATGACGCTCAGGAATCACTCGCCAAAACCATTATTTGGGGCGGCAATGTTCTAACCCTCTTTTTGGTCTTTGTACTCTGGCTTGAGGTGCAAAGTCGCCGCCGAGCTATGGCTTTGGCCGACGCCATGACGCAAGATCTTAATAGCGAACGCAATAATGCCATAGCTATTCAACATAAAGATGAAGCGCTTTTATCCAGCATTGGTGATGGAGTATTTGCCATTGATCGCACCGGTAAAATCATCCTCTTTAACCGCGTCGCCTCCGAAATAAGTGGCTACACTGAAGCCGAAGCCATAGGCACACCATATTCGCAAATTTTGCAGTTTATTAATGAGTCTAACAATACCGCCGAAACGCACTTTATCGACCAAGCCCTCGAGGGGAAAAATGGCACCATGTCTAAGCATGCTGCCATCGTTAATAAAACAGGTGCGCGTATACCAGTAGCCGATTCTGCAGCACCTATTATCGATGCCAAGGGCGAGCATGTGGGCGTTATCGTGGTCTTCCGCGATGTTACTCACGAGCGTCAGTTAGAGCAGGCCAAGGATGAATTTGTGTCACTCGTTTCACATCAGCTCCGTACGCCGCTTACAGCCATCCGTCTGTTCGTAGAAATGGTGCTTGACGAACAGGTCGGCAAGCTCAATGCCGGACAGCGTGACTACCTCAGCAAAGTTGACACTTCCACCAACCGCATGATCCAACTGGTGGGTGACTTCCTTAACACCTCACGTATTGAACTCGGACGGTTGCGCGTCGAACCATCACCGACTAAGTTAGAAGAACTTGTCCAAAGCCACATTAACGAAGTGCAGCCACTCGCCGACCAAAAACAAGTAACCATTAAGTACAGCGCCCGCAAATTGCCAGAGGTTAGTGTTGACCCAAGCCTGTATGGGCAAGTAATACACAATTTACTTACCAACGCCATCCGCTATACCAAAAATGGCGGCAACGTAAGCGTTAGCCTACAAAAGAACAGCAAAGGCTACCAGCTCGACGTAAGCGACAACGGTATTGGCATTCCAAAAGATGCCCAAGGCAAGCTGTTCCAGCGATTCTTTAGGGCCGACAACGCCATTAAAGTAGAGGGCGAAGGCTCTGGGCTCGGTCTGTACCTCATTAAGAAAATTGTCGAACTCAGCCACGGAAAAATCTGGTTTGAGTCGACCGAAGGCAAGGGCACAACCTTCCATGTTATAATCCCAGAACGGGGCATGAAGGCAAAAGCCGGAGCAGCTAATTTAAAGTAAGAGAACAGGGGCGAAATGGACCAAACTACGCAGAAATCCAAAACTATTGTACTGGCTGACGACGAACAGTTTATCGCAATCGCTTACAAAGATGGGTTAGAACGGGCAGGCTACACCGTGTTTGTCGGACACGACGGGGCTGAAGCCCTCGAGCAGATCAAAGCCCACAAACCCAACTTAATTTTGCTTGACCTCATCATGCCAAAACTCAATGGCTTTGAAGTGCTTAAGGCTGTTAAATCTGACCCAGCACTTAAACAGACACCTGTGTTGATTCTTTCTAACTTGAGCCAGGCAACCGATGAGAGTGAGGCCCGCAGCCTAGGGGCTGAGGACTTTATTGTTAAGGCCGATATCTCGCTCAAAGACCTCCTAGCTCGCATCGCCAAATTCTTCTAGTAAAAGGCAAAACTCCAAGTGTTCGCTTAACCCCTAAAAGAGTGCGTTTCACGCCGGGACGGCTCCACTTCGCCGCCTCGGGTTGCTCTACGCTGGACCCTCTTTTATGAGCCAAGCGAACACTTGGAGTTTTTACTTATTCGAATGACAAGAATACCGCCTCTATTCGCCAGTTCATAAACTTGGGTCCAGCGTAGAGCAACCGTGTTATTTTGACTGAACAAGACGAAATAACCCGCGTGTAACGCACAAGTTTAGGGAGTAGCGAATAGAGGCGGTATTCGCTTTCTATTTGGAGGGGCGGCGGTTGATAGCCAGGAGTTTTTTAATAAAAGGCATTAGGTCGTCAGGAAACTCAAAATCTACCTTATCCTTATTCTTCAAAAGATCAATCGACTCTGCAATAGTCTCGGCCGTCGCGTGCTTATCAAGCGTTTCGATAGCATACATGCTAATGGTACGCTCACCTTTAAGCGGCACATCGCCGAGTTCGTTAACGCCCTTAACAGCGAGCTCTATAAACATCTGGGTTAAGTGGCGGCGCTCATCATCGAGATGCAGATTCTTGGCCGGCTTAATAACACGGCGCAAATTACCCATACAGAGCGCAAGCAGCTCTGGCTTTTTGTGCTCAATGGCATCAAGCCCAAAAATGCTGTACAACGAGTATAAAGAGTAAGCGAGCTTGTTATAGGTAGAGTTAAGACCAATGTACTGACGGCCACTATTCGAGATATCGGCTAAGCGAGCAAAGAGTGCTTCTATCACAGCTTCGATGGCCTCGAAGTATGATTTAGGATAGGTGTCAGTATAGCGATCAGCAAGGTCGCGGTAGGAGCAGAAAAATCCCACCAGCGCCGCAGTAACCGTTTTATGCTCCCCAGTAGCATGGCCAATAATAGGCACTGTTTTAAGGGGATTGTCGTTTTGCAGGTAATACGTTTCGGAGATGCGTGTCACCGACAGGCAGATATCTTCAAAAATTGGTGCAATCTTCTTCCAGGAAGCCTTGGGGTGTCGAGCCAAATAGAGGTCGGTTAAGTAATGAATTGCAGTGATTGCAGCAATTACCTCATCGTCGTCCCGGGCTAGCTTGGCAATACCTTCGAGTGAGCGAATTATAGTCAAAATGCCCTCATCGCCGCCAGCGGCCAATAGCATTTCACCATGAATACGCACTAAGCGGATAATGTCCATTTTGCGCTTTTCGGAAGATGTTTTTTCGAAAATCATAAACAGCTCAATGGCGTTTTCGCTGGTGTAGCGAGCCAAGTAATAGAACTCATTTTCTTTAGGATTTTTTTCGATTGCCGCAAGTGTTTTGTCGAATGTCTGACCAAAAAACTTTAAGCCCGCGGCGGTACCATAGTCATAGGAATTAAAGGCGTTATCTTTAGTGTATTCCCGGATTGGCTGAAAGGGATCGTACAAAATCTTGCTGTTTTTGTTGGAGTTCTTGATGACCCGCTCCAACTTTACGGGGTGGGGTGAAGATTTTATATCGGAAGACTCATATATTGCATGTAGATAGGCCCGGATGCGATCGGTTGATACGTGTTTGACGTATTTTTGTAGATAGTCTCGGGCGTCGAGTAAGCCTCGGGTACGGTAGGTGAGCAGAGCAAAAACGAATAAGCTTACAATACTTGACCCCAAAAAGAAGAACAGCACGCCACGATTGCTATAAAAACGTACCACGTCATAGCTCAGCAAGTTAGTCGCATCTTGCTGAAAAGCAGACACCCAACAGCCTAGAGCTACTATCACCAGCGAGACTGCCAAAAAACCAGTGTAGCCAATCAGCACTGGCTGACTAATAAGAAGTTTGGTTTCACGCCGTGGCTTAGCGTTGCTAAGCATCTGCATTAAGGCCACAATGCCCGCAATTACAAAGCCAAGGATTGCCATTTGCAGCTGCAAGAGTGCAAGGTAGTATTCAAATTCGTTGCCGTCCATAATCGTTACCAGTATACCAGTTTTCGATGTAGAAAATGCTATTATTACTGTATGAAACAGATTTGGCGTAATAATTCGTTGTCGATCGTCTTGTTTGCACTCTTTTTTATCTTTCTTATTGGCCAGAGCGTAAGTGGTCACCACTATAGTAACCAGGAATTATTGACCCATGGACAGCCACCAGAAAGCTATATGGCTTATCTAGGCAGTGGTGAATTCGTAGAAGCTACTTTTGAAAACTGGGAAAGTGAGTTTTTGCAAATGGGTGCTTTGGTAATTTTTACGGTGTGGTTCCGACAAAAGGGAGCTTTAGATTCCAAAAAAATTACTGGCAAAGAAGAGGTCGACACTCACTCACGCTATTCAATTATTCATGGCCACACAGTACATACAAAGCTTAAGGCCATAGGCAAGGCACTGTACGCCAATTCGCTCACTATTGCGCTCTTTAGTTTATTTATTATTTCTTTTACGCTGCATGCGTTGGGCGGGACAGCAGTCCACAATCAAGAGGCCCAAATGCATCATCAAGAAATTTTAAGCACATGGCAATTTATACGCAGCTCAGAATTTTGGTTTCAGTCATTCCAAAACTGGCAAAGTGAGTTTTTGTCGGTAGGAGTCCTAATTTTGTTTTCAATCTTCTTACGCCAGCGCTACTCGTCGGAGTCTAAGCCAATTGGCAGCAGCAACGCTCAAACTGGCTCCTAATAAAACCGCAGACTTAAGGGTAGGCGATTTAGCCGACCAGGGATTCGCGAAGACCCTGGAAGCCCGAAGAGAAGTCCGAAGTAAAATCGGGCAGCTCTAAACGGCGCGTGCTGCGAAGTACACCCATGTCCTCGAGCAAGGCGCCCACGCGGTCTATCGACTGCGTTTCACGAATACGAAGTCGCAAATACGACTGGTCGATATTGGCATTAGCGGCAATTGCAGCGATATCACGTATATCGTGCTTACCGTCGTCAATGCCACGCTGCAAGATGGCCTTAAGCATAATCGTGTCGACTGGATCCGCATAACGCACTGTCCAACCATCAATTTCGCCCGGGCGCGTACGCCGCTGTGCTTGGCGAGACATATGAAAAGGAAAGGCCGCTGCATGACCGAATTCGTCTTGCGTGTGAATAACCATGTTACCCATGAGCTCTAATTTACCGTGCTGGTCATCTACGGTGATAATAGTACGGTCATGCGCTCGTAAGATTCGACCGGGGAACGCCTCGCAGACCGCAGCAACGTGTTTGTTTGGCACCCAAAAATCGACATCGTCAGACACCCTATGCCCGCCTAGCAAACCAGCATGCGTTCCCGAAAATAAAGCTACTGTCGCACCGTAAGTTTGCGCCTTTTGGGCAACCCGCAGCGCTAATCGCCGATTGGCCTCTGATTGCAAAACACGTGTTTGTTTGCTTGCCGATAGAATAGTTTGTGCACTCATTGTATGCCGCCTTTAGCACCCGCCAGAGGGCAGGCAGGTGACCTTGCATTATTGTTTAAAAAGTATATTGTAGCACTCATGTGTAGTATATACACATGATAAAAAGAATTTGCGCTTATGGTTATAAAGCGACTATACTAGCTATTAGCCTTGTATGGGCTGGAGCATTAAAACACTCCTTCCTCCATGCAGACTTATGATGCATCTGGGAGAGCATACACACTGATAGTTCGTTTTTTACGAATTATTAAGCGTCCCTGTACTTCCTAAATTTCAAGCAAGCCACCTGGTTACAAAATTGTCAAGAAACGGTGATAATTTCTTTGTCCAGATAGCTCCAAAAACTCAATTCCGTTCAAACACCAGATCACCATGATCGGTACTTATAATTTTCCCTAAATAGGAGCTTGAACTATGGAAAATCGCGTTGCTGTTAACGAAGAAGTAAACGTTACAGAAGTCTACTTTAATAACAAAAAGACCTTTAAAAGCTTTCCAAAACGCATGGAATACAAAAACCAGGAGTACACCTTCATTGAAGGCTTGCAGTATCTTGTTAAAAAGGGGCAGCGCGCTATTCAGTTGTTTGATATGACTGACGGCGACAACAAATACCGCCTTAAATTTGACGATCAGCAATTTACCTGGACACTGGTAAGTATTTCCAGCGAACCTCGTGCTTTATAAGCCCATGTGGTAAAGCGTTACAAATATAAAAAAGCCCTGCATTTGATTGCAGGGCTTTTTTATTGCATTGATTGTAAAAGTGCGTACTATATAAGGCATGCCTATAAAATCCGAAGCCCAGCAGCTTGCGCCACTTCTCAACCCAACCTATTGGGGCGACCTACAGCCAGGCATTGATATTGCACCGGCAGTACCTACGCCGCCATACCACGGACGCACTATGCCAAAGCCTGAAGATGCCTTAACTAAATATGTCAAACAAATGCACACCTATTATGCGCACCACACCTACATGCCTGGCGAGCCTTTTGATGCCTACCACCAGCCAGATGGAACTGTTATTACCTATTTTCAAGAGTTACTCAATACAACCGCTGAATCAGCCGCAGCGATTCGTCAAGAGTATCAAAAAGAGGCTGAGCAGTCAGTACGCCTGCCTTTTGACGATGAGCTTAAGCCAATTGCTCGGTACACACATCGCTTGGACTCAGGTGAAAGTACCTATGTGTACGGCCAACGTTGGGGTGTTGTAGTTACGCATCAACAAACCCAAGCCAAAACTATTTTGACACGCCAAGCCTGCGATATAGATTTTGATCAGAAAAAAGTATACGCAGGCGTTGAACCAATGCCGCTTGCCGTCCGATTTATCGTAGGCAAAACGTTTTCGTACGATCCCAGTGAGCAAGCACCCTATGACCCAGAAACCTTTGTACGCATCAAGCGATTGCACATTGCTGGCTACATCGAAAAAGATGATGATATCGGTGGTAAAAGCAAAAAAATGCTCAGCAAACTCGGTGCGCTGCTCACACCCCAATCCATAACTAACCCCTCACAAGCTTAAGAAAATAATAGTAAGAACACAATAATGACAGCTGATCAATTACCGCCACCCAATGAACTAAACCCCCATAGCCATATACCAAATGGTATGAGCGATATTTTTACAGACTCCGCACTCGTAGGTAGCCTAGCACTAAACCAAGATGGTAAAGGTGAAGATGTCGTATTGCAGAGGTACGAGCATGAACCAGCTCCCGAGAATGTACTTACCGACATTGTAGGCCTCATTAAAGCCTTGGGTAGCGAAGATACTGCAGACTGGACTCAAGATCACCGCGATGCGGCCCTGACGACAATAGGCATTTTGGGCAGTCGCTTCCCAGATGTCTGTGCCGTAACTATCGAGCAGCGCATGTGGGCTGCCAACGAATACATCGATCTCTTGCGTGCCATCCCAGCCGATGCAGACCTCAACGGTGCCGCATATTCGCTTTACGAACTTTCTGAACTGCTACCAGCTATCCTAGGTGATACCAGCACTAAGGAGCTAAGCCTGCAAGCAAACATGGCCGTGCTGTGCCAATGGGAACGATTGTTTGGTGAACAGATATCCGATGATCCAACCGTAGCCAAAAGGGCCAAAATTTTAGCCTATAGCCCTCATGGACAAGCAGCTCATGGCTATCACACTCCGCCAATGCCTACCGCAGAAGCAACCCCAGTAAGTGATGGTGATATCATAGATCTTCGTATTGGGACACTTATAGGTGAAACACGTGACATGCTGTATGCCACCGGTAATGAACAGCTCATTTTAGCAGCTCAAAAGGGTGATGCTGACGGGGTGGTTAGTCACTACGCGCAAGCTACAGCGCCTGGCATACGCAAGCTTATTAACGGCGATCAAAAATTCTGGCACCATAGCCTTACTTTTGATGATGCCCCTGGTTTTTACGAAGCCATTGCTCGGTATATTACTGGTGAGTGGGAAGCACAGAATGATTTGAACGCTTCTAGCGATCCAGAAGTGACCCTCGCCAACCTTGCACAGGATATTAATAAAAAGCGCAGCACCAGTCAACGTCCAGCGCTCGACTTAGCGGCCGCCAAGCGCAGCTATGAACTCGAGAGTGATCCCTACGATTTAATGGAGGCCGATACACAAGCAATTATCGACCAAGCTCGCAGCTATGATGCGCTCGTAGATCGTATACGTGAGCTCAAAGATATATTAAATCTTACCACCGCTCAAGCTCTTGAGCATGTAATGCATAGCTAAACGCAAACCTATCAAGAGCTAATCTGTTATCATAAGGTGATGTTACTCTCGGCGCAGATCAAAAATAAAGTCATGGGCTCCAAGCAATTATTTGCTGATTTGGAGATTACGGTGCGTGCCGACGAAAAAGTAGCCATTATCGGGCGTAACGGAGCAGGTAAGACTACTTTGTTCCGCATTTTAGCCCGCGAAGACGCCGACTATGAAGGTGACATGCAAATTCGTAAAGGCGCCAGTGTTATCATGACCGCTCAGGAGCACCTAGATAATACCGACCAAAGCTGTCTCGATTACATTCTAGCCAGCCTCCCAGAGTATACTCAGCTACATCACATTTTAGAGACTTATCCTGAAACCATGGGTGATAACATGCGCAAAATAGAGCGCTACAGCCAGGCCCTGGAGCGCTTTAGCGAACTGGGCTATTACATTGTCGAAGAAAAAATCATTCAGGCATTGGCAAGCTACCAGCTCGATGAAGCTAAAGCGCGTGGCCCATTACACAACCTGAGTGGTGGCCAAAAGCGTTTTGTAGAACTCGTAAAAGTACAGCAAGCCAACGCTACCGTAGCTTTAATTGACGAGCCCACTAACCACATGGACTACTACGCCAAAGGGCGATTTATTGAATGGCTCAAAGAAACACCATCTACCGTGGTAGTTATTACGCACGACCGTGACGTGCTCAAACAAGTGGACCGCATTATCGAAATTAAAGATAAAAAAGCGATTAGCTTTGAAGGTAGCTACCAAGCCTACCTCAAGCAAAACAGTACCAGTACCGTTAGCAGCATGGCACAGTACGAAATTGCCCAGCGCACCATAGAAAACGTTAAAAAACAGATTCTGTATGCTCGCAGCAAAAAAGCCTCCTGGGGTGGCACCGCCGATAAAAAGAACCCCTTCGTGGTTATGGAAGAGCGCTTAAAGCGTGAACTTAAGGAGCTGGAAGCCATTGCCAAGCCATCATTTTGGATAGACCAAGAGTCTGCAGCCGAGCTGAGCACTAAAGTTGTAGAACGCTACGAAAAATACAAAGACACCAATATTAAGCTGCGTGGCCTTAAAACCGAACAACAACACACCCAGCAATTTATCGGCGTTGAGAAACTGTCACTCGGCTATAGTGCACCATTATTTGAAGACCTGTCATTTGTGCTTACACCTACCGGCCGCCTGCGGCTGCATGGCCGCAACGGAGCAGGCAAGACCACCCTTATTTCGTATTTACGCAACCAAATACAAGGCGATGTTACTGCTGCCACTAAGTTTCATGGCGCCGTAAAAGTCAGCTCCAAAATCCGCCTTGGCGTGTATGAGCAAGAAGTAGACGCTCAGTATTTAGACTACAGTCTGGGGCAAGCCATAGAGCACATGTACCATGCCAAAGATGCTGCCATTAACGAGCAGCGTATTCGCCAGCTACTGTCTAATTATTTGTTTAATCCCGTAACTGATTACGACACGCCCATTCGCAACCTGAGTGGTGGCCAAAAAGCTCGTTTTCAGATTATTAGCATGCTGGCTAATGAGCCTAACTTGCTCATTTTAGACGAACCCACCAACCACCTCGATTTACCATCTATCGAAGAGCTCGAGAACGCCCTGGCCGCCTACACCGGTGCCATTATTTACGTATCACACGACAGCTACTACGTAGATAAAATGCACGGTGACAGCATTACTATTGGCAAGTAATACATATTTTAAGCTCGCATGCTTAGAGTGCTGCCCCATAGAGGCGGCACTCTTTTTGTACTGCATTGTATTGCCATCTGCTCAACTTTTTATGCGCTAAAACCTTGTACCTTAGCACAGGTTCGTATCCGTTATCTATTGTGCTAAAAACAGCAATTTTCTGCTTGCAAACCGAGGCAACCTTTTAGATACTACTGCGGACAAATATAACCAAATATACGTAGGAAGCAGATGCAGTAGACAAAAGAGGACACAGAGGATGCACCCCAAACACAAACAATAGAGCATAACAGTATTCGCAATAAATCTAGCTCAACCGCTAGGCTTCTTAGAGATGCTTGAATTACAATAAAGTCATAAAAGGATGGACATGACCAACAAAAATTCTCAGTCTGGTTTTTCGGTAATTAGTTTAATTGTAACAATACTCGTTATCACGGGCATTGGCCTGGCAGGTTACTACGTATGGCACAAAAACCATCAGCAAGACAAAAAGCAGACGACAAGCAAAAATGAGTCGCAGTCTACGCAAAAGAGTAGCAACTCACAATCCGCTTCCGATCCAACAGAAGGCGGCAAGTATCTCGTTATCAAAGAATGGGGCGTTCGCTTTCCGCTACCACCAGAATTCAAAGACAAACTTAGATACAATACCTTCGGTAATACCGTAGTTGGAGAAACTGCCGTAGAGAATGGCCAAAATATACAAGGCGATGGCGCGTCATTCACCACGACAGACCTTACGGCCAATCCTGATAATTCCTGCGAGCTTAAAGAGGGAGAAACCGGGGGACGCATCAGCCTCTTCCGTGCTAAGGAAAAATCATTTGAATATAGTGAATACAATGGCAAACGGATAGATGGAATGTACTACTGGTTCATGAAAGGCAACGGAGGTGCGTGTAGCGAGGACGCGAACAACATTGATCTTGTAGATAAATTTGTCTCAGAGATGCGGAGTGCACTTATCAATATTGAAAAAGTCAAAGAGTAGCTACCTTAGGCCAGCTTCATAGAAGCAACCACAGTCTCAGCTTAAATAGTAAATAAAATAGGAAACTGACATGTCAGGTGAATTCAACACGCCCTCAGAAATGAATGAGGGCCATATTAAACGCGTATTTAATTTTAATCGACAAGCGATCGGTAATATAGCTCTCGTGATTGGCTTAACAATGGGATCCTTTGTTACAGATGCAGAAGTAGTAAGACCAGGTGTTGCAGCAGCAGAAGATGGTGGCTATCCATATGCCGATATGCCATGTCTCACAGGCAGCAAAAGAGGACAAAAGAATGGCACTGGCGTAGACTGGTGTCCAGGCTACTCTTGGGGAGACCTTAGAACAGGCAATGAATACTCTGAGCGCAAGTACAGCTATCGCAATTGCACTGACTGGGCGGCATATCGAGCGACAAAGTTAACGGGCAAATCTGTGCCAACTAATCTTGGTGATGCCAAGGACTGGAATGACAATGCACCTAGAGGCTGGAATATAGATAATTCTCCTGAGCCCGGAGACATTGCTCAAAGCGAGCTACCGGCTCGTTATGGACACGTTGGTGTTGTTGAGTCAGTAGATAAGGATATCAACGGTAAGATAACTAAGATAATTGTAAGCGAATATAATAAAGGCGCTGATGGCAATTACGGTCGCTACGATTATTTTCCTGATAATAATGGCAAGTTTCCTCGCGGCGCAGGTGGGAGAATGTGGGATCACTTCCTCGATCTCAACGGCGTCGGCAAGGGCATAGACGGCAAAGATATTTCGGGTGGTTCGACGGGCGGCGAAGCTGCGCCCAAGGTAGACAATACCGTAAAGCGCGTTATCAAAAAGAATGCCGCAGATGGCAGTAATCTTATTTTTTGGGCTAAGTCGGGGAGTGTATTTGAATCGTGGTACAAGCCGGGCGGAGACGGCGTACACCACACCAACATTGCCGAAATTACGCAGCAGGATGTGCGTGATATTGACGTACAGCTAAACGCAGACGGCCAGCGGTTGGTATATACAGCCACACCGCACAATATTTTGGAGACCAATTATTACCCCGGGCAGGGCATTAAGAGCGCTGGCATCATCCACGATGATGCAGAGATTAAAAAGGTGCTGAAGTCTAAAGATCCAGATGGTTCGGAACAATTGTACGTGCTAACAGACGGCGGCGTAGACGAATACGAATGGCATCCGGGCGGCGCCATAGACAAACGGCGTATTTTTACACTGCGTAACCCAGTAGATATGGAAAAATCTGTAGCGCCAGACGGCACCCAAGAATTATATGTAGCCGACAGTAGTCATGTGTACGAAAATATCTGGAAAGGTGATGGCGCCGTAAAAGAGGGCACAGCAGTGCTGCACATTCCACAGACCGACATCACCGACATAGACTTTTCGCGCGATAGCGATAACACTCACCGCGTATATGCTGGCCGCAGGCAATCCGGGGTGTGGGAAGCATCCTGGAAGCCAGGCTCTGCCGAGGGCATTAGCACCTGGCAGGTGACTGGAGACAACGACATACGCAGCATAGAAAAATGGCAAGATGGCAACACCGACGTTTTATACGCTGCCACAGCCGGAGGAGTATTCGAATACTACTGGCCGCATGGAACAAAAAACGTACGCGGCGGCATTGTGACTGCTCAGGCAGACGTGCAAGATATAGACCGAGCCACAACCACCGATGGTGCTCAGGCGGTGTACACCGCGGCCAATACTCGCGTGATGGAAAGCTACTGGTTTCCGGGCGGGAATGGCATTCATACCAATCCCATCGCCTAAAGAAAAGGCAAAGTGTTGACAGTTTTGTAGAAGTCAGGGTTTACTCATGGCATGAAGCTGCTCGCAACTATTCACCCCGAAGATATCGACATCACTGTAGGCCCTATGAATTATTCTGACTATAAAATCAGGTTAGCTGGGCGAGCAATTGTATTTGATAGACAGAAGGTAGCCCTTATCAAAGTGAGTAAGCACAACTACTATATGTTGCCAGGCGGGGGCTTGGATAGAGACGATCTTCAAAGTGGCTTGGCGCGCGAGATTCTAGAAGAACTGGGTGCGCAGATATGCGTAGAAAAAGAAATTGGGATTATTGAAGTGTTTTTTGATAGGTGGCGAAATAAACAAATTGACCACTGTTTTACAGCACGCCTCGTTAACGGCAATTCACAAAAACGGCCCACTGATTTTGAGTCAGAAGAAGGTCATGAAATTGTCTGGGTAAACAATATTACTGAGGCCATTCAATTTGTTGGGGATGCGAAACCGGAGCATACTGACGGCAAACTAGTGCAAGCCCGCGACCTAAAATTTCTCCAAGAGTATGAGCAGCACTTACAACCTAAGCCCAGCATATAACAAAACCGGACGTCAGCATACGATTTACGTCCGGTTTTGTTATGGGCCAATTCGGAGGGAATTGGCCCATGGGAATGTTAGTGCATTGCTACGGCAGCAGATGGGTCTGCGCCGCCCTTGCTGTGCTTGAGCACTGTTGCTGCAATGATAGCAGCCAGTACGGCAAAGCTTACGGCAACGTAGAAACCAATGTGGTAACCGTGCAGAGTTGCTTCGGTAGCAGTCATTGCACCTTGAGCAACTTGAGGCATCTTGTTGGTGATGGCGGAAGCCACAATACCGCTCAAGATAGCCAAACCAAGTGCACCACCGATTTGCTGTGAAGTGTTAAACACACCACTTGCCAAACCAGTTTGCGTTGGTGGGACGCCAGAGGTACCAGCAATGGTAGCGCTCACAAAGGTAAAGCCCATACCAACACCCATCAAGATGAAGGCTGGCAAAATGTTAGTCCAGTAGTTACCGTCTACAGGCAATTGCGCAAGCAATACCAACGATGCAGCAACGAGTAGTGGAGCAACGGTTAATACGCGCTTGTAACCAATCTTAGCGATAAGCTTTGGAGCGTTAGTAGCAGCGGCACCAATTACAATCGGGATCGCCAAGAAGCTCAAGCCAGTCTTAACAGGGGAGTACCCAAGAATGGTTTGGATATACAACGATGTAAAGAAGAACACCGAGAACATGCTTGCTGAGATCATAATTTGCAATAAGTTGGCACCGGTTACATTGCGGATCTTAAAGATCGACAAGTCAACCAATGGATGCTTGGCACGCTTTTCGTTCCAGACAAAGAAGGTGGCCAGTACAACGCTAGCAGCCAAGTAGCCGATGGTTGTAGCAGATAGCCAGCCATGTGCTGGAGCTTCGGTAAGACCGTACACCAATAACATCAATGACGAGGTGATCGAAAGTGCACCAGGCAAGTCTAGGTTGTTATCGCGTGCTTCAGACTCGTGCAAAGGCAACATCTTGTAAGCCATTGCCCAGATGATTAAACCAACGGGAACGTTTACAAAGAAGTTCCAGCGCCAGTTGAGGTATTCGGTAAGGATACCACCCAAAAGCACACCGGCGGCGGCGCCACCAGAAGCAACAGCACCCCAGATAGCCAAAGCTTTGTTGCGCTCAGCACCTTCTTTAAAGGTTACGAGCACGATTGATAATGCAGCTGGGGTCATGAAGGCACCTGCTAAGCCCTGCAGACCACGGAAGGCGATCAGCATGCCACTATTTTGGGCAAGGCCGTCAGCCAAGGAGGTCAGGGTAAACAGAGCCAAACCAGCTAGAAACATTTTGCGGCGGCCGTACAAGTCGGCGGCGCGTCCACCAAGCAGCAAGAATCCACCAACGGCAAGCGTATAGGCGGTTACAACCCACTGCAAGGATGTGTTACTAAAGTGCAACGATTGCTGAATCGCCGGCAGAGCAACGTTCACAATAGATGTGTCGAGAACGACAATGAATTGTGCCATCGCCAGCAAGACCAGGATCAGCCATGGGTTGCGAGGTTTAATACTCACAGTTTTTCCTTTCTTGTCATTTTCGAGAAATGAGTATAAAATTAAATTACTCAATCATTGTAAAAGTAAAAGGTTGAGGTTGTCAACTATCTAATTGGTAAACTTGTAATGAACAGAGAACAGCTCGTTAGTTTTTATCAGTCGCTCATCTCATTTATGGTGCTTTCTAAGCACCAAGTTATTGCTTTGGGCGCCCAATACGATTTAACGCCTATGCAGGCCCATGTCTTATATCTAGTAGATCAACCTCAACCTATGAGTCATTTGTCGAGCATTTTAGGCTGCGACGCCTCTAACGTAACCGGCATTATTGATTCCCTAGAGCGCAAAGATTTTATTTATCGCACCGAAAAACCAGGGGACCGCCGCGTAAAAATGATTGCCCTAAGGCCCAAGGGCAAAGAAGCCCGCGAAGCATTTTTAGAAGCTCTGGCTGAAGCCTGCGAAAAATATATGTTTGCCAACTTTACCGATACAGAAAAAGAGCAGCTATCTGCGCTACTCAATAAAGCAGTTATTAACTGTCCAAACTCAAAAAAATAATTATTTCTTTTTAGTGCGCAGTGAGCGAGGGAGCGACAGGCGTACTTTATCGATAGTGCGATTCTTTTTGCGGTAATCAGTTTCGTCTTCTATTTCGCGGCCCACAATTTCTTCTAACACATCTTCGATAGTTACAATACCAACAATTTTGTCGTGCAATTCTACGGGCATTAAATGGGTATTACCGCGAATAATTTTGCGGAATAACGTATCGAGCGCCGTTTTGCTACCTACAACTTGGCAAGGATATAACGGTAAGTCGTAGACCACTGGCTCGGCTTCATTAAAGTTGATGTCTACCAAATCTTTTACTAAAAATACACCGAAACATACGGTAAGCGCTTTGTTGAATACTGGAATACGACTGTGGCCAGTGGCCTTCATTTCAGCCACTTTGTTAGCGTCAATGATCGTATCGGGTGTCAACCAATAGGTTTGCGAAACACCTACCATAATATCGCGAACCTTCTTTTCGCTGAGGGTAATGGCGCCGCGCATAATTTCGGCTTCGTCGGCATCAAGCTCACTAGTTTCGTTACCTAGGTGCTCATTAATAATCATGCCCAGCTCGTGGCGGCTTTGCAGCTTGGTCTTTTGTTGCCCAAACATGGCATCGAGCAGCAGCTGGATAGGTTTAGATACGGGATAACTCACAATAATCATAAGGCGCAGGAGCGGCGCCAAACGTGCACAAAAAGCCAATGCCTGACGGGCAAAAAAGGCCTGGGGCATAATTTCACCAAAAATAACCATTAATAGTGTGCTGACAATAACTGCAATTAAGCCATTAAAGCGCCCCTCTAACACAATAGAGTTAAGTGACACTGCCGCGACGTTAACCAGCAGCAGCCCAGCTAATGACAGGTGAATGTTTTTGCGAAGTGGCAATACTTGTTTGGCGGCGGCGTTGCCACTCTTGGCCTTGCGACGCAAATCGGCTAGGTCAAGTGACATTAAGGCCACATTTAGCCCAGAGCAAATACCCGAAAACACCACCAAACCAAACACTTCAAGGGCAATCAATAAATCTTGCATGACCCTTATAGTAGCAAAAAATTGCTCAACACGGTATGCATGGCGGCCACTTTATGGCGTATAAGATTTGTGTGACTTGTGTAGTCGTACTACCAGCGGGCGATAGTGGCCTGCATAAAGTTGCGCCATTTTAGCAACAACTGGCGGCGGCGCAAACGACGACGACCAGCCGTGGGCTCTACATTAACAGAGCGCTCAATCATCATGTGACCCATTGCCTCGAATGATTGTTGATCTCGCAAACGATTAGGCGAGTGGCGTAACAAACGGCGATAATACTGTGTTGCCGCTGCGCGGGCACGTAGCTTAGACCAACGCTTTACAGCGCGGCGTCGGGCAACCGAATCTGGCTCGGCTGCATACTCTAATTTGTCGGCAATTGGTAAATTACGCAATTCGCGATCAGTTGGTGAAGCATTAGGGTACTTTTCCATATCCAAACTCCTTTCCTACCTGCTTTTTACGCAAACAAGCGTACTTATATTGTACTGGTGTTCTTGACAGGAAACCGTTAAAAATATCACACTATGTCGCTAAAAGCCCAAAAAACAGGTGATATATGACACTATTTGCCATACGTATGGCTAATCGAGATAGCCTTGGCGGCACTTTCGCCCTTGGTAGCAGCTACATTAACAGTTTTACCGTCTTGGCTCCGCCATACCGTATAGCCCGTAAGGTATTTTTGACCATCAGCGTTGCATTTACCGTCAGTAGTTTGCGCACTGGCTATAGGATCGAGTGGCAAATCAGAGATATATCCCGGCACTAAGTCTTTGCACAAATCGATATTGCCTGACCCCGAACCAATAAAAGATTGCTTGGTAGTAATGGACGCAGGCAGACGCCCCTCGTTGGCATAATAACGGTTGAGCGCCTGCACAATTATAGCAATGCCAGTGCGCCGCTCGGCATCACGTGACTGTTCGTCAAAATTTTTGGGGTGAATAAGTAAAAATGTGCCTAAGGCCACCGCAGTTGTAATGGCAATTACCACGAGTAATTCCGGTAGAGTAAAACCACGCTGATTCATGCAGCTATAGTACCCGTTTTTAGCCTATTTGTCGAAACGAGCACGCTTAACTTGCTCGAGCATTTCTTCGTTGAGTGCACGGTTGATGCGCGTAAGGTCGGCAATGATTCCCAAAGTAAAAGCAATAAATGAAGCAATCAGCAAAACACTACCCAAGATAAGTGATTGCAAGTGATCGCCGGGAGTTTTATCTACTAAGAAAAAGTACAAATAACGCAAGAAGGGAACTAGACCGGCAGCCAGCATAGCAAAGCCAAGGGTATTAAAAATTACATAAGGACGATACATAATAAAGGCGCGGCTGATTGCTGAGGCAGATTTGTAAACATGCTCCCACGACGACTTAAACAGGCGTGACTCGCGGGTTTTTGGATTAGTAGTAATCGGCACGCTGGCGATAGATAACCGCTTATTACTGGCCTGGATAAGTGTTTCCATAGTGTAACTAAACTTAGTAATGACGTTTAGCTGAAGGGCAGCTTCGCGCGAATAGGCCCTAAAACCACTTGGGGCATCCGGGACTTTAGTGCCGGCTGCAGCGTTAAGAATTCGGGTACCAAAAGCCTGCATGATCTTTTTACCTTTAGAAAAGTGCTCAATAGACTGTACTTGGCGGTCGGCGATAACCATATCGGCTTTGCCATCTAAAATCGGCTTAACTAAATCACCAATTTTTTCTTGAGGGTACTGGTTGTCGCCGTCGGTATTTACAATAATATCAGCCCCATTAGATAAGGCATACATTACGCCGTCATGGAACGATCGTGCCAAGCCCTTGGTAGTAGGGTGAGTTACAAAGTGTTTTACGCCGTGTTTTTTAGCTACTTCAATGGTTTTGTCGGTGCAGCCGTCATCGATAACAACAATGGTTATCTCATCAACACCAGCAATTTTTTTGGGAATTGTTTTTAGCACCAACGGCAATGTCTCTTCTTCATTGAGACATGGAATTTGGACAACTAATTTCATCTGGTAAACCTCTTTATAGCCTCATTATACCTGTTTTGCTGAAAACATATTGAACTCAACACTGGTAAACCGCCTAATAGAACTTGCTTCCTTCAAAAATAACAGGGGCCAACACCTTGCGAGCACCGTCATTAATACGCACAACAGTTGGATTAGCCCAATCCCACGAGGCGTCACTGCGCAGAATAAAGGTGGCCAAACCGCCGCCGTGCAAAAAGCAAAGCATAGCAACAGTAGCCAAGATCACGCATGTTTGGCGCGACCGATCAAAAGCGCACTGGTAGGCACGACCGAGTAGGATGGCAATCAAGAACATGATTGGTATAAGATACCGCCCATTGATAGCTACTGGTTGACCAGTTTCTACAAATTGGCCATATTCTTCGTACCACAAGGCTCCGCAGTACATACCTACCACCATCATGCTGAATACTGCAAAGGGATCATTGCGCAAGATACGCCATGCATAGCGTATAAATAGCAGAATACCGATGCCAATAATTACTACTGCGGCAACATATGGCAGCGGCAGGGGCGGATAGTTAGTAAAGTTGCTAGTAGAACCATTAACTGCAAAAAATGATCGATACCATAGGCCCTTAATCCAGGTAAAACTGTAGGCTAAGGGGTTCTCGTCGACAACGCCTTTGTTGAGAGATAAGTTATGATTACGAATCCAGGGGCCATATTCTTTACAGTTATCGTAGGTTAATACCTTGCCGCAGTCCGCAATGGGATCGCCATAAGTAAGTGCGTTAATACCGAAGCGCTGTGCAAATAGGCCACCGCTCACCAAGGAAAGGAGCGTTAGACCTATCAAGACAGGCTTCTGCCAGCTCAGAATGCTGCGTTTTATATCACTCCATATAGGCACGTCGCCAAGAGTACGAAAGGCGTAATACACCACAAACAGGCCCGTGGCCACTGCAATGGGCAAAAAGGCATATTTAACTAAACTTGTAAGAAGCAGGAGATTTACCAGAAGTAATAGCGTGCGGACATTAATCTTTTTTGCTTTAAACTCATCGATGATGCGGTATACCAAGATACAAACCCAACCCATCAACACCATAACCAGGTTGTCGTAATTAATGTGAGCTGCCAGCTGCGGTACAATCGGCACCAATACAAAAATAAACATGCTCACATTGGTTAGGGCTGGCGACTTGGTGGCGCGCTGCACAATCTTGCGGAACAGTACTAAGCTATAGGCGGCTAAGCCAAGATTAATTAAGCGCAAAAATATAACTTGGTAGGTTTGGTTATCAGTAACGGCGACGATCAAACGATACGGGAAGCTCATAAGATAGTGGTAAAGATACGATGGATCACGAGCCACCGCACCAAAGGCGTCGGCACCGGCTGGCTGCTCCTTTAAAAAGGGCAGCCAGTGGTCGGCATAAACTCTAATAATTCCTAAATGAAAGTCTTCGTCGAAGGCCATCGGATAGAGTGCCGAAAAAATCATCCATATGACCTCGAAGATAAAGAACCCTAGTATGCCGTAAAAGAATTGGCGTGAGCCAATAAAGCGCTGCAGATTTGATATGACGTTTTTCATTTCTCTTGGCTTTTATTATACACAGTTGATTCTTTGAATATGCTGAAAGAATAAAGCAGCCTGAAATACCTTCGGCAATACCCCTCTGTACGGTATACTGGAGGGCAATGAAGAAGCATATTAAAACTATTATTGCCTTTATAGTGCTGGCGGCAACAATTGTGGTGTTTAGCCTCTATATTAGGAGCCATCCCGAAGTCGTCGACCAACTAAAGCAAACGCCGCCACTAACCTTGGTGGGATTACTGTTGCTGTATGCCATTTGGTGGGGAGCCTTGGCAGTAATTTTACAAATAACTTTGCGCATGTTCCGCAAAAAAATGCCCATACAAGAAAACATCTTGCTAAGCGCATATTCGTCACTGATTAACTTTTTTGGGCCAGGGCAAAGTGGGCCAGGCCTGCGCGCCATATACCTTAAAAAGCGGCATGATCTGCGAGTTAAGGATTATATTTTTGGCACACTTTTATACTATGCTTTTTACGCTATCATCAGTGCTGGCATGTTTTTCGTGGGCAGCCGCCCGTGGTGGCAAACCACTTTGCTCATGGCGGCTGCGGCCGGCAGTAGTGCAGGAGTACTCAAATGGTATGCTCGGCGTTCTAAGATTAAAGACGAGCCAGGCATGAATATTACTACCTTGGGCTGGTTATTTGGCGCCACGGCCTTGCAGTTGGTAACCCAGTTTGTGATTTACCTTATCGAACTCCATGCTGTAAACCCCAACGTTGGTATAGGCCAAGCCCTAACATATACGGGCGCCGCTAATTTCTCGCTATTTGTAGCGCTAACACCAGGCGCTATTGGCATCCGCGAAGCTTTCTTGGTCTTTACCCAAGGCCTACACCACATCAGTAATACCGTTATTGTATCTGCTAATATTATCGACCGTGGTGCCTATTTAGTGTTTTTGGGCCTTTTATTTGTACTAGTCTTTAGTATGCATGCCGGCAAAAAGCTCAAATGGCGGCAAACTATGCAAGAAGCAGAAGCCGAAAAACAGTCCACAAGCAATTCATAAGCCATGCCAAAAAACAGACTCGGCGAAGCACTGGCGACGTATTTGTATGACGAAATGGATGACTTGTGTGATCTAGAAAGTCAGATAGATGGCCTTGCGGACAACGGCAATGTTGCCTTTAACCAAACCGATCCCCAGGCACTCCTGGGGATTTTACTGGGTGCACACGATGAGCCACCACGTTACATTGGCAACCTATTACAAAAACTCCAAAAACGCATGTACGACAAAAACATGCCATCTACTTCTGTCATAATTTCGTGCAATGCGCCAGAAGGCGCACAAGATTCTGCTACCTACTGTAAAAATATAGATAGTGTTAAGGAGTTTTTAGCACAGCCTAACGACAAATCGCGTTTACCCGTAAGCTTTTTTGAAATAGCCTACCCAGAAGGCACTACACAGGGCAAAAGGCGGCGGGACCTTGGTAACGTCGCCATGATGCATGCCTGGCGAACCTATAGCCCAAACAACTTTCCAGATAAGATGTCGTTTATGATGCTTGACGTTGATACCGAAGATGTATACCCGGGTGCCCTCACTAATCTCCACGCTAGGGTCATGCGAGGAGAGCCAGTGGTGGCCCCACGTATTGCGCATCATGTAGACAGCGCGTACCCCCGATTAGCAAGAGCGTTACGGTTTGAAGAAACGCTCTACGGCCTTGTGCCCGACGGAGGCTGGGATGGCTATATGATGTTTGATCTAGCCACACTAGCAGATAAAGGTAGCTACCCGGCAGAGCATAATATGAGTGAGGTGCAGTATCTTGTGCATGAAAAGGGTATAAGACCGGCACGCGTACCAAAATCGCTCTTTACAACGAGCTCCAGACGTATTCATGCCGAATTTTTAGCAGGGCAAACCTTCTTGCATAAATGCTGGCCATCGTTCTCAACTACTGAGTCTTACAGACAATGCCCGCCCAATAGGGACATAGATGCGACCCAAATGCGGAATATTGCTTTAAGCAGTATGAAGTTTGCCCGTGTATATACACTAAAGCGACGTACCGAAGCCTATATACAAGACCATAAGATGTTGAGCATTGTTGCATTTAGCCATGCATTGCATGATATTGCTAAGCAGGCTCGGGTTGCTAATTACATCTTTGGCATAGGCATACAAGACAGTAATGAATACATGGCCCTTCAGGACGCCTCTAAAAAATATTGTATAGTATAGGTATGACTTGGCTTGATGCGTTTATCTGTTTGCTGGCGATATCGGCCATTATTCGTGGACTCAGCCTAGGGTTAGTGCGCCAACTTTTTTCGGCCACTGGATTTTTTGGAGGTCTGTTTGCTGGTGTCTGGCTCCAGGGCACACTGGTACATGTGGCGCATACCACCACCGAACGTGCAGCGCTCTCGCTGCTATTAATACTGGGATCAGCCTTTTTATTCTTAATTATTGGTGAGCAAATAGGTGACAACGTTAAAGCTAAATTAGCGCCGCTACGCATTGATAAACTCGACGGCTTATTAGGCTCCTTAACCGCAACAGTCGCGATTTTACTGGCCGTTTGGCTAGGTGCTAACATTTTTGCCGACTTGCCATCTGCTGGTTGGCAGCGTCAGATACAGCAATCTTACATTTTAAGAAAACTCAATGGTATTATGCCGCCGGCTCCAAATGTGATTGCCCGCATTAGTCACATCATTACACCCAACGGTTTTCCGCAGGTGTTTACTGGCCTAGAGCCCAAACCGCAGCAAAGCGACGTTACCATCCCTAACATGGATGAGTTAACGGGTGTAGTGCGGCAAGTAGCTCCATCAGTGGTTAAGATAGAAGGCGAGGGTTGTGGTGGCATCGTGGACGGCTCAGGCTTTGTGGCCCGTGATGATCTAGTAATTACCAATGCCCACGTTGTCGCGGGCGTAACCCAGCCGCAAGTTATAGATGGTAACGGCCGACACAAAACAACGGTGGTATGGTTTGATCCTAACCTAGATTTTGCCGTGCTACGTACCAGTAATTTAGCTGGTGATCCTTTGCCCATTGCCACACAGCTAATGCCAACAGGTACACAAAGCACCGTACTGGGGTATCCCGGTGGTGGGGCGTTCAAGGCCGATCCGGCCGCTATTATCGAATCTTTCACCGCTATTGGGCGCAACATTTATGACCAAGAAAACACCTCACGCGAAGTGTATTCATTAAAAGCTGACATTATTGGCGGTAATTCCGGTGGGCCGCTCGTAGACAAAGATGGCCGTGTAATTGGTATTATTTTTGCGCACTCTACAACCTACGAGCATGTGGGATACGCATTAACTATGCAGCAAGCAGTTGATAAATTAATTCAAGCTGAACAAAATCGTACTCCGGTCCCTACAGGTAGCTGTGCGCAGTAAAAAGGCGTATACTACTAAGTAATTATGAGTAAAAAGCCCTCTGTAGATCAGTCTTCTGTTGAAGCCGTTATAGCCAAAAAAATCACACTCAAGCGATTTTTATCGTGGGTATTACTCATCGGCGGCATTATTGGCACCATTTGTGCTTTTGTAATCATGCTCGAAAAGCTTGAGCTAATGCAAAATCCAAGCTATTCACCTCCGTGCGACCTCAACCCCATTATTAGTTGTGGTTCCGTTATGGCATCCGACCAAGCGCATGCTTTTGGTTTTCCTAACCCGCTTATTGGCCTTATCGCATTTCCGGTACTCATTACACTTGGCGTGATTGGTCTAACGGGCACGGCTATTAAGCGCTGGATGTGGTGGGGCGTGCTGGCTGGCAGCATCTTTGGCCTTGGTTTTGTGCATTGGCTATTTTATCAGAGCGTATACCATATTAATGCACTCTGTCCGTATTGTATGGCCGTTTGGGCAGTCACTATTACCATTTTTTGGTACACACTGCTGTACAACTTGCAGCTGAGCTTTGATAAGTTGCCGCCTACGGGCAAACGTATTGCCACTTTTATGCGACGACACCATCTTGATATTCTGGTTTTTTGGTTCTTGCTCATCGCCGCCCTTATCATTAAGCATTTCTGGTACTACTTCGGTTCTTCGTTCTAGAAAGTAGCCATAAGGCATGTCTGAACAGCTAACCCTTGGTTCTATGCCGCGTTCACAGCGTCTTATTATATTTGGCGCGAGTGCCTGTTTGGGTGCCAGCCTATTAAGTGGCTGCACAGCCTCAGAAGCGCCGAACAAAGTACTTACCGCCATTGACTGCGATGACCCTAAAAATAACGGTGGTATGAGTGTTGCCGGAGAGGTTGCGGCACCAATAGTGCCAGCCGACCACGAGCTAGACAATGGCAGCGCCATCGACACACAGCTTGGCAATCTACCCATCAAAGGCCTATCGGTATTTTTAAGCGACCAGCGAATGCAGCAGCTTACCAGTCAGCATCCCAGCCGCGTGTATCGTATTTCATATCAACGCTCGCCGAGGCAAGAGGAAGAAGGTCAGCCAATAATTGAACTGCTCAACTTTAGCAGTAAAGGCACCACTTACAGCAGTCACGATGACAAAGCACGTCATGCCAACAGGGGATGGTATCTTGAATGGGATCCTGAGGTTAGGGGTTTGTCGGTCGAAAGTTACACTGGTGATGCCGTACAAAAGGCAATACGCTGCCAAGCCTACGACATCGATCCTCATGACATTAATGATGTAACGACGGCTAATGTGTCGCCCAAAGCTAACAAGATCTGCAAAGACACACCTACGCAAATAAGCGGCTACCGCGCCGTAACAGCAGAACAAGCACGGATTTTATGTGCAGCGGCGGCGGCAATTCAGCCTTTCGATAAGCAGGGAACGCTTAAGGCTTTGATAGAAAAAGAGAACAAGGATGCCATTACACTCTCTAAGGCCAGTGGATATTATGTACGTGATAGTCAGACCATAGTTAACCCCGATAATTTTTTGAAATTCCCCCAACATAAACTCACCGAGCAAATACGCCCCATTCATGAGTGGACTCATCATATTTACTATAAAGCCCTGCAACATAGCTCCAAGAACATAGCAGATATTGGTGCCGCTTATGATGCCATGGCTACCAATAAAGACGAACTAAGTAATAATAAAATCTTTAACGTTCTTAGCGAAGAAACATATTTGGCAAAATATCTGCACTCTACCGACACCCAGGGGCATCCCTATAGCAATGCCGACGAGCTAGCGGCTTCAACAGTAACGGTACTGCGCACTTTTCCTGATCAATTCATGCGCGAGTACGATGCGCTTGGCAGTAAAGATCAAGCCCGCATACGCGCTGCAGTCGGCGCCGTATATGCAATGTTGGTAGCGCAAAACTCGGATCCTCAAGCCATAAAAGGTTTAATTCCTCAGATGGGTAGTATTCGTGACCATCTAAAACAGTCCTCATAAGCGCAGGCGTACTTCAGCAATATTTAAAATCTGTTACAATATATTTGTAACGAATCGCCAATATGGCTCGCAAAAAGAAAAACTTTATTACAAAAACCGCCGAAGCACCGGCTGTTACACTTGCTAAAACCGTCTTGGCTACACAGCAGGTGAGCACTCGAGTGCGCGATAACCGCGTCACACGCAAAACCAAAGATTATTGGCTAATGCTTGGCCCAGGCCTAACTACTGGCGCTTCCGACGATGACCCATCGGGCATTGCTACTTATTCACAAGTAGGAGCTCAGTTTGGCTATGGGATGCTGTGGCTGTCGTTTTGGACATTCCCGCTCATGGCCTTTGTGCAAGAAATGTGTGCTCGCATTGGGTTAGTTACGGGCAGGGGGCTGGCTGGCAACATTCGTGTGCATTTTTCGCGCCGCATCTTGTATGCCTGCACCATATTACTGTTTATGGCTAATGCCTTTAACATTGGTGCTAACCTAGGGGCAATGGCTAAAGCCGTGCAGCTTATTAGCCCAAGCCTCAACTTTTATTCACTGGTGATTGGCTTTGCGGTTGTCAGTTTACTCCTGCAAATTTATACACCCTACGTGCGCTATGCAAAATACCTTAAGTGGCTGGCCTTAATACTGTTGTCTTATATTTTGTCGGCTATTTTAGCCAAGCTCAACTGGCACGAGGTTATTCAGCATGCCGTAATCCCGCAAATCAGCCTCACCAAAGAATACGCTTTTATGCTTTGCGCCGTACTGGGTACAACCATTTCGCCGTATCTGTTTTTTTGGCAGACTAGTCAAGAAGTAGAGGAGCAGATATTACAGGGTAAAACAACAGTGCGATCGCGAAGGCACACCGAAGCATCTGAGGTGCGGAGCATGCGCATCGACGTCTGGAGCGGCATGTTTTTATCAAACATTGTGATGTTCTTTATTATTGCTGCTTGTGGTGGCATTCTGTTTCCGCACGGTATTACCGAAATTCAAACTGCAGCCCAAGCCGCCGAAGCGCTCCGGCCTTTTGCCGGTGATGCTACATACTTTTTGTTTGCAATCGGCATTATTGGTACGGGCTTGTTGGCTATTCCAGTATTGGCTGGCTCCAGTTCGTATGCTTTAGCCGAGAGCTTGCGCTGGAAAGAGGGTCTCTACCGCAATATTCAACAGGCATACGCGTTTTATGGAGTAATTATCTTGTCGATGCTGGTGGGCTTAGGGCTCAATTTTGTAGGCATCGATCCCATTAAGGCACTTATTTACTCTGCTGTTGCCAACGGTTTAGTTGCCCCGCTTATTCTATTGATGATTGTTATGATCAGTAGCAACAAAAAAGTGATGGGCAGGTGGGTTAACCGCAAGCCCGTTACGTGGGTTGGCTGGATTACTTTTACGGTTATGTCGATTGCCGGCATCGCCACGATTATCTCTTTTTACTAAAGTATCAAGCAGAACGAATATTGTTATTTTTAGTAAAATATGATATAATACACTAATGAGTGGATTATTGTCGCAAGAAAAATTTAGCGCCGAAAACTACTGGAATATGCCAAGTGAGCGCGTTATTCCACCTGAGGAATATGGCCCCTTCGGGTATCGCCAACAAGACTTCTTAAAGCAAGTCCGCGATAATCCCAATACTATGGATCCTCAGGACTTTGGCTTTGATGGCACCCCAGAGCAGGCAGGCGCATTGCGGGTTGCCGCTGCTTATATGCTCGACGAAGACCAAGCCCGTAATTTCCGCGCGCTAGAAGCAACCGATCTTACAGCCCAAGAATACTTAGAGCAGCGCCAGACCATGGAAGATGTACAAACTTCTGTTTATGACGAGCTCAAAGAAGGCGTCAGTATCGATACATGGCTTGATATTGACGAGCAAGAAAAGCACGCGGTTCTTAAGCCAGTAGCAGCACAGCTTAAACAGCGTGCTGGTCGCATTGGCTTACAGCAAGTATTGTGGGAGAAACAGCATGGCTTATTAGCACCGAGCGTGCTCGATATGCCCACTATCGAGGGCTATGTCGAACACCCGATAGATACAGCTGCACGAGAGCGTGCCAAACATCACGTACTTCGCATGGCCAGCAAGCTCCTAAAAAATCACCCCAACGGCATTTCGGCCGAAGATTTTACACAGCTTCCTGCCAAACATGACCTCTTTAATGTGATTGGTGCCAGTAACGCCATTAGCCACCTAACAAGCATTGGCGCGGTGGAGCGTAGCCAAGATGGCTCAATCATTACACCCACAGAACTTATTACCAATCCTCGCCAGTCGTCTCAGATGCAATATGTGCGCCGTGTCGATCAGCGTTTTATGAATCTAACCGACCAGAAGAGAGCAGCATGAGACCGCACGAAAACGGCTACGGCATTGTACTCGAAACCACCGATGAAGTACGCACCGCTCAAGAGTGTTTTGATATATCCGCACGATATTTTAGGGCAGGGGCAGAGCAAATGGAGAATGCAACTCCCGAAGAAGTAGCGAGCTACCTAGGCTATGCGTCAAATTTCGATGATTGTAGCCAGATGCTTACCGACCAACTTGAGCTCCATGAATTAGGTGATGCAAGCGAAGAGCTTAGTATTATGTTTCCCGACGCCTATAGCGACGAGATTTTTGATACCATCTTAAAAATTGGTGCCAGAGAACACCCCAGCGAAGAGATCCGCACTAAGGCATCAAATATGACTTTTTCATATCTGGGGCATACTTCGCTTAAGGCAACACCAGAAGGCACCCTAAGTCTCGATGACATTTTGGTTGGCGAAGACGAGCCGCAAACAGACGACGATAACAGCTAATTTATTTTATTCGTGGCGTAAGGCTTCAATAGGGTCTTTGCGCGCTGCCTTAACGGCTGGTGCCGTACCAAAAATAACACCTACAGCCACCGATATTAACGTGGCGATTACCACAGGCTGCCAAGTAATAATTGGCTGATAATCGGTATATGTGCGCAGGAACCATGCCAAGAAGAATGACGTTACAACACCCAATACGCCGCCCACGCCGCTGAGCACCGCTGCTTCGAGCATAAATTGACTTAGAATCTGACGATTTGTAGCACCAATGGCTTTGCGAATACCAATTTCGTGCATGCGTTCGGTTACCGAAAGTAACATAATATTCATAATTCCAATGCCGCCCACCAGCAAAGCAATAACTGCCACCACTGTAATAAAGGTGGCAATCACATCAACGGTGGCGCCACCAATAGCAATGCTCGATTTACTATCCAGTACCGAGAAATCACTGTCAGCGCCGCCGCGGACTTTATCCATTTGCTGCTGCACCGAACTTATAGCTTGCTTTGCTTGCTTATGATCAGTAGGTTTAGCAAGAATGGAGTAAAATTGCAGGCCACCATTACTAAGCTGGTCGGCTAATTGATAGGGCATAAAGATCGCGTCGTCAAAACCGGCTGTTGGTGACAGCGGGGAAGCGTGAAATGGCTCAAACATACCGCGGACCATCATACTTTGACCCCGAAAAACAAAGGTTTGCCCCAAAGGAACACGTTCGTTAAAAAGCTTCATGGCGACATTTGCACCAATAACCACGTCTTTGGTATTGGGGTCGCCTGTAAAGAAACTGCCGTATTCTACCTTGTGATTTAAAATAGAAGCCAAATCAGATCCAGTAGCGTATGCCTGGATGTTATCAATTTTGCGGCCGTCAAACATTGGCAAGCCCGAAATAGTGCCAAGCGGTGCTACCTGTGTAACATGATCGGCCTTCTTAACCGCCTCCACGTCTTGGATTGTTAAGCCGCTACTACTATTGCGGCCAAAAAGTACATCGCTATTAGTAATAACTTGCTTGTTAACCGCTGAATGAATCTTACCAGGGCGCACTGTAATAAGGTCTTTGCCAAAATGGTCAGCCTGAGTGGCAACCTGGTGCTTTACACCTTCGCCAATACCCACAATTGTCACAACTGATACAATTCCAATAATAACGCCGAGCATGGTTAATAAGCTGCGCCATTTAGTATTGCGCACACTCGCTAACGCCATTTTAAAGTTACCGCGTCCAGAGGTCATTTTTTGCCCCCTCGGCGTTTTTTAGATGTCTTTTTAGCGGGCTTCTTTTTGTCTTGGCCAGTAGTCGTCATGTTGGCCTCTTTAACGGTGTGTGGCACGGCCTTCATAAGAGCTGAAACTCCAGCTAGGTCATCATCGACTGTTTTGGTTGGAATAGTATACAACGCTTTACGTGCGGTAGCGGCAATTTCGCCAACAGGGGTTTGCTCATCATGCACAATAGTACCATCATGCATGTACAGTACGCGGGTTGCATAGCGCGTGAGCTCAGGGTTGTGTGTTACGAATAAAATAGTATTGCCAGTTTTGTGAATTTCGCTTAGTAGTTCCATAACTAAACGACTGCTCGTGCTATCAAGATTGCCAGTAGGCTCATCGGCAATAATAATGCTTGGATTATTAACTAATGCTCTGGCAATAGCCACACACTGAGCCTGGCCACCACTCAACTGGTTAGGGTAATAGTAGGCACGATCGCGTAAACCCACGCGCTCCAGCATATTAAGCGCTAGCTTGGCGCGGCGAATTTGGCCAACACCTTTATATGCCAGGGGAAGCGCCACATTTTCGAGCACCGTCAGGCGAGGCAATAAGTTAAACGACTGAAAGACAAAACCAACGGTATCGCGGCGAGCCTTAGCGCGGCGATTAGCACTCAGGCGCTCTACCTGACGGCCCTGTAATGAATAGCCACCGTGCGTAGGTCGGTCGAGCAAGCCAATGATGTTCATGAGTGTAGACTTACCGCAGCCGCTTGGGCCCATGACCCCCATAAATTCGCCCTCATCAATACTCAAAGAAACTTCGTCTAACGCAATATTGGTTGCATTTCCGAAGCCATAAAGCTTGCTAACTTCCTGTAGTTCAATGATCGGCATTTACACTCTAGTGTACCCCTGAGGTCGGTCTCTTGCCAAGGTGTTTTCGTAGTAATTTCGTCGTCTTGTATGTATACTATGGGTTGAAAAGTCTGGAGAGGTGTCCGAGTGGTTGAAGGAGCACGCCTGGAAAGTGTGTATGCGGGCAACCGTATCGGGGGTTCGAATCCCCCTCTCTCCGCCAATATAAGACTTTAAAAACACGTGCTTTATTACCCTGAAGTAGGTGTTTTTTATTTGAGCCTAAGAACAGCGGCTTGCTTGCATTGTCGTCTAATGAGCACCGATCTTGTCTACAGCTCGGGTTCAACAACCAGCTGCCTTGTTACCCTAAGATATGTCGACCAAAATAAGTAGCTGCCTGTCGTTGCCGCCACGTCACCCACGACATTGGCTAATTGCCCAAGTAACTTCCTTGTACTTTCTTTTTCGGGAGTAGCTTCGGACTCTCCGGGCAACCGTTTACCCATCCAAGTACGGTTCTCGTTATGTCGCATCTGCACGATACGCATGATTCCACGGAGCATAGTGGCCTCGTGGGCTTCTTGGGCAAACTGCTCCGCATCTAACGTTGCATTTTTAGACCATGTAAGAGCTTGGGAGCCCCAAAAATGGCGTAGACATTTTGGGCCAACTATAATTTTGCTATCTGGCTTCGCTACAGTATACATTTGCCTCCCGGCACGCAAGGCAACACTTGATTCATGCAAGGATAAATGGGGAAGTAGCCAGTACGAGAACACCATATCCTGGGATTCTGGCGGTACAATATCGGTTAATACTTGTGCATCACCCTGCAGGTGAACGACATTATCTGGCGAGCGGGCATCTAGTTTTTTAATTGCTTCCGGGTTATACATGTAGTCCACATTACGCCAAGTAATATCCGAACGTAATTCAGCAACACGACAGCCAAGCCATGAGAATCCTGCTCCAACGTCTAAAACCTGAGCACCTTGAGGCAACTGCTCAGCAAAGGCATCTACCGACTCAAACCCAGCTGCATACGCAAGCTCTAATGCACTGCGACTGGTGGTAGGGGCCCGTAAATAAATGGGAATTTCGCTCATCGCATAACTCTACGGTATAGGCACGAGCATTGTCTATTGTAAATATTTGCTGTAGCGACCTGCGCAAAAAAGCGTAGGCTTATTTTTTGGTTAAGGTCATTTGAGAGACAGCATACGTTCGGCCAGAAGCAATCTCCCATCGCCAAGCGCGGCAACGGCCCAGTGTATCAAATCGAGCCATTATTTCATCTTTGATGCGGCTACTTAGCAAGGGTATATGTATCCCATCCTGCATATCAACAAGTGTGTCTGCAAAATGCAGCACTCCGCTATCTGCTACCGATCGCTGTAGCAAGTCCAGATGCGCACTTTGGGCACGAGCAGAAAAGCGCTGGAGAGACATTTGTGCGTGCAATACATGCTGATCATCTGATGGGTAACCAAGTTCTTGGCCATACATATCTTGAGCCACGTGATTAGCATGGCTAAGAGGGGTGTTAGCTAATTGCGAAGTTACGAGGTGTGAACAAACAAATGCATAGTTACTGCCCAGATCGGGTAAAGTTTGTGTGGAATCAATAGCCTGCAGTTGATTGGCAAAATCGGTAACAAACTGGGACCACTCTGACTGCTCCGTAGCTTGCCCAAGGGCTGTATTTACAGGTTGCAAAAATCCTGTCATATCGGCCTGAACTATGCTTATTTTTCTTTGGAGGCGACGAGACAGCTTAGCAACAGCGAGTCGAGAGGCATCAATATCCATCTCGACAATAGTAGTCTGCTGAAATGTTTCTGCGAGATGCGCAATAGGGATATCCACACAAGCGCCGGCACCCAAAATCAGTGCCGTCTGATCGGACGCATTAGGCGCCATAAGTGTTGCCTTATTAGCAGTAAGGGCAATAGCGTTTTTACTGGCAGTTATATGCGGCTCATGTCGAGCTTGGTTACACGCATAAGTATCGGCTAAATTGCCGCCAATATCCTCGAAAGTAGCCATCATGTTACCCAGTTGCCGAGCGTTAGGATGAACTTCATAAGAAGGGAGTGGTGGCTTGGTCATGGCTTATATACAGAATTAAGTATTGCTATGAAATAGTAGTGCCGATGGCTTCGCCTTGGACTACCTTGAGAACGTTATCAGCAATAGAGGCGTCAAGCACCGTAACAGGCATGTGTTGCTCCATAGCTAGGCCCAAGGCTGACTTATCCATAACGCGAATGGCGTCACTTTCTAGAGCTTCTTTGTACCCAAGTGTTTTAAAGCGCTTGGCGTCGGGGAATTTAGCAGGGTCTTTGTCGTATACGCCATCAACCTTAGTGGCCTTAAGCACTACTTGGCAGTCAAGCTCTAATGCCAAACTCACAGCGGCTGTGTCGTGTGTAAAGTAGGGGCGACCCAGGCCGCCAGCGATGATAACTACACGGCCACGCTGCAGGTGCTTTTCGGCTAGGCGGAAGCTATATGACTCGGCAAGCTGCGTTGCATAGATATTGCTCATACAACGAGTTTTAAGGCCTTCGGCTTCAAAAATATCAGTAAGCGCCATGGCGTTCATGAGGCCACCAAGCATACCCATTTGGTCGGCGGTAACACGCTTAATGCCGCTGTTTGCGGTGGCCAGCTGGGCACCACGCACCAAGTTACCAGCCCCAACAACAATAATCAGTTCACAGCCTGCCTCGGCAACTTTTTTACACTCCTGAGCAATAAAGCGCGCGACGTTAGGATCAATACCAAAATCCTGCTTTCCAGAAAGCTGTTCACCCGAAAACTTGAGTAACACGCGCTTATACATTAGGCATTAATGTAGCAGAGCTTGGTGTGCCAAGCAACTACTTTTATACATCGGGCCTACATCAGCTTTTGGCAAGCAAATAATGCTACACTGACTATATGATTAAGATCTATTCCTGGAACGTAAATGGCATTCGCGCCGTAGTGCGCAAAGAGCTATTTGTGCCATTTATTCAAAAGCATCAACCCGACATTATATGTCTACAAGAAACCAAAGCACAGCAGGGCCAGGCCGAGATAGACCTAACAGGCTACGAGGAATATTGGAACTCTGCTGAAAAGAAAGGCTATTCCGGAACGGCCATATTTTCTAAGATAAAGCCGCTTGCCATTATCAATGGCTTTCCGGAAGATCTTATTAAGAAGTATCACGTACCAGGCGACACCTATGGTGACCCTAATAAAGAGGGGCGCATTATTGCTGCGGAATTCGAGAATTTCTACGTCGTAACCGTGTACACTCCCAATGCCAAGGACGACCTAAGCCGCTTGGAGCTACGCCACAAGCACTGGGATCCAGCTTTTTTGGCCTACTGTAAGGAGCTGGAGCAAAATAAACCGGTTATCTTTTGTGGCGACCTTAATGTGGCTCACACCGAAGATGACCTCGCTAACCCAAAACCCAATAAGGGCAAAAAGGGCTTTACCATCGAAGAACGCGCGGGCTTTGATAACTTTTTAGAGCAAGGCTTTATTGATACACTGCGTATATTCAAGCAGGGAAACGGCTTTTATACATGGTGGAGTCACTTCGCCAATGCCAGAGCGCGAAACGTCGGCTGGCGCATCGACTATTTTATGGTTTCCAAAAGCCTTAAAAGCAAAATTAAGGCTGCCGAGATTCACGCCGATGTCTTAGGCTCCGACCATTGTCCCATTAGTATTACCGTAGATATATAGGAAATTATATGCAACAGAGCGACATGACCTTCGAAGAAATGAACCGTTTTATTCGCAATTACATGGAGGAACGCGATTGGCACAATGCCAATGCCCGCAACCTTGCCGTATCTATTGTGCTTGAGTCGGGGGAGCTACTAGAGCACTATCAATGGTCTGACAAGTCAGTTGGCGATAAGCAAGCGCTTGCTGAAGAGCTAGCTGATGTTTTTGTATACGCCTTTCAATTCGCTCAAGTTCTCGACATTGACATTACCGAAGCCATTAAAAGCAAGCTAGCTAAGTCTGCACAAAAATACCCGGCACACGAGTTTAAGGGCAAAACTGGCGACGACAAACGTACGGCTTGGCAGCAAGCCAAACTTCGCCACCAAAAGGATGGTTTATAGCTTATGGACCGTGGCTACTGGATAAAGCAAGCTGCTGATAAGCCGCTTTATCCAGAGCTGCTTTGGAGCCGTCCAGAAAATCGTATGCATGCTGGCAAACTGCTGATAATTGGCGGTAATGCTCACGGATTTGCAGCGCCCGCTGAAGCTTACGGCGAAGCCATGCGTGCAGGAGCGGGAACAGTTAGAGCCATACTACCTGAGGCTATTCGCAAAATTGTAGGCATTATTATCGAAAATGCCGACTTTGCCCCCAGCACACCCAGTGGGAGTTTTTCTAAGCGCTCGCTGAGTGATTTTTTGGAGCAAGCTGCTTGGGCCGATAGCGTATTGCTGGCTGGCGATTTAGGGCGTAATTCCGAAACCGCTATCGTCATCGAAAGCCTATTACAAAAAACAACTATTGCCACCACAATTACCCGCGACGCTGTTGATTACGTTACTGCAACGCCACTTAGCATTGCTCACCGTCAAAATACCACGTTGGTATTGAGTCTTTCACAGCTGCAACGTTTGGGTATTGCCCTTGGTTTTGAACAACCCATATCTTTTAGTATGGATCTTTTAAAGCTGGTGGAATGGCTGCACGAGTACACAAACCGCTTTGCACCACACATTATTGTCAAGTACCTCGATACTATCTTTATCGCCGTTAACGGGCAAGTGATCACCACAAAAGATCCCCACAAAGCTCCTATTTGGCGACTGCGCTGTGCAGCCTATAGCAGTGTGTGGTGGATGCAAAATCCTGCTAAGCCGCTCCAAGCTTTGGCAACAGCCGTCCACGAGACCGTACTCTAAAAGCACAAGCAACATGCTACAATACCTTCGTTGTAAACAGGTACGAAGCATGACACAAACAGCCAGACGTGTTCCAACTCCAGGCGAAGCCCTTGGAGGTCTCACTATCTTTGACGCCAAAAGGCCAATTGAGTGGGACGACACACTTATTCAACATTACGATAAGCTCACAAGCAGCCTAGGCACCGTTGCAGCAGAGCTTGGCGTAGCCATTACTATTCCCGAAGAACGACCATCATCACTTACGATTGTTGGCTCACCCGTGTTGCGAGCTGCTCGCCGAAAAACCAGTAATGGTGACTTTAGTCGCCAGGTTATTCCTGAACTTCAAAAAGCCGGCGCAGATGCACCCTTAACTATGGCTGCCCATACTGAGGTCATAGGCCTTCCCACTTTTAGTAACGTCGAAGATACCGTAGACCATGGTACCTTTAGCTTACGCGTTGTCGGCGAGGCAATTACCGCGGAGCAGCAGCATCTTCTTGCCGCAGCTGCGGAAGTTGCTCAAACAGATATCGAACCATCTGGTCTAAAAATTGACGTAGCAACCATAGCCATACCAGACTGGCAAGAACATTCCAGGGCGTTTATCGACGGTATCGACCGGAGCATTTTGCATCGTCCCATTAATCTTGGTCGCCTGGTAGTGCCGACGCACGTAGGAGCAGCATAAAATAAAGAGGAGAAAAGATGGCAAAACGACGTAGTCAAAGAATTGCTGAAGTTGGGCAGAGCCGAGCAACCCCACATCAAGATAAATATGCCCAGCTGGCGCCTAGAGAATTAGCCATTACTGAAGTGCCGAGTTCCGCCAACGGGCAGCCTAAGAAGCATTTTTCTGTATGGCGACCCATCTTGCTCAACCAGCTAAATCTTGATGCGCTTGAGTACATCAGACAAAGCCTTGAGCCGGTTGTTGTCCAATCTGGCCAAGCGGAGTTTACGGATCCAGATGAAGTAAAATTTAAAATACTCGGTACCACCTCCATACAACGTGCCATGCATTTATCTAAAAACTTCGCTACCGATCGTCTCCATGCCGCTCTTAAAGAACGGTTGGCTGGCAATGCTGGTCAAGAGCTAAGCATGCCAACCTTTGACATTAGGGCCGTTAGGCCAAACCCGCATCGGCCGACCTATATACATGTTGGCGTTAACGGCGTGCCACATCACGAAATGAATGCCGCCGTCGAGACGCTCAATAGTATATACGATCGAGGCCCACTCCAAAAGCGCCCGCAGGCTTCGTTTGGAATTGGTGCTATTTATGATGCCGCCGAAACACCCGAGCAGCTTACTACTCGCCTAGAAGGGATTGATTTTGGAAGCATCGTTATGGGCCCAATTCAGGTACCCGACTCCTATTATCCGCTGCATTAGTAACATAATAAGAAACCTTTCACCTTCATGAGATTACCCTCCGAGATATCCGTTGACCCGCATACCATGAGCTACACTGAGCTTAGACAGCAATCAATATCCTGCCCTGGGACCAGCTTGTTCTCTAAAGCCGCACAGCTCAACAAAATTACAGAGCTTGCACTTGAAGGCTATGACAGCAGAGCTTCATTTGCCTACAGCTCCATAGGCTGCAGCTTTGGTGCCGAACTGGATTCAACCGCAGCGTTGCTAACCAACCAAGGAGTATCCAGAGCTCAGATATCTGGCGTTGACATCGATGCCACGACGTTAAAAGCAGCCGAAAGCGGACAATACGTTGACCCGCACTACATTCCGGTAGTTCATGGCCTACGCAACAAACGGCTTCGAAATCTAGGTTTTAATACAACATCCAACGGACCTGGTGCTCTGGCTATCGACGCTAGCGCTATTCGTTGTCAACATGATGTGATGTTCTATCAGGTCAACTTGGCCGAAGATTCTTTTAGCGCTGTGCAGCAAAACCTCATAACTTGTCATAACGTCTTGCCACATGTTGCCGAAGATAGTCCCAAAAATGCCAAGGCAATGGCCGCTCGATTATGTGCCCTAGTAGCTACCGGTGGTATTTTGAGTATTGCCAGTGACTCTGGCTGGTTTAACTATTCATATGAGGACAAGGAGCACGCCGAAGAGGTGCCATCGTATAGTTATCTTCATGGACGAATGGTACATACCATGCAAAGCCGATACAGAATGGAAGTTGCGCTCCGCGACGAGCAGGGACACGTGACTGCTTTGCGCAAGGTGCAATAAGAGTCGGATGACTTGGCAGCCACAGCTCAGCGGCCTAATAAAAAAGACCTGCACCGGCAGATCTTTTTTATTTGGTGGGCGAGGAGGGAATCGAACCCTCACGAGATTGCTCTCACAGGATTTTGAGTCCAGCGCGTCTACCAATTCCGCCACCCGCCCAGGGACTTTGGACTATTTAATGAAATTAAATAGCTGTGATTGGTAGGATCAACAGAGCTATTGTACTATACTTATAGATATATTGCGAGCATAAACGTTTGCATATTTTTCGCATGAACCCATTATTTGCATCAGATGACGACGACAGTAAAAAAAAGCAGGGCACCGGCTACGTCCTGCCTAATCGTCATGGACGCACAATTCAACCGCTTGATAGCAATCTAAAGGCCGAAGCAACGCATCCGGCACATCCTGCGCACCATACCCAAAGTAATCACTTGCACCACGACACAAAAACGCAGCACCCACACATGGCTGCTAGCCACGCTTCACACGAGGCGGGCACTCCTAAAGTTGATGAGTCTGGTGCTAATCCAGCCGTTGATCTTATTAGACGCAAATTAGAAACGCTTTATGCCACCGAGCCGAGCGCGGAGCGTGAAGTAGCGGCCGACAGAGCCATGAGTACTCCTGTGGCGGTCACTGCAGCAACTCCGGCTAAGGGTGCCGGACCGGAACGCAGCAAGCATCAGCAATTTATGCACGATCTGAGTACCTCTGGTAAATCGCTAGCTGAGATTCAGACCGCTTGGCACGACTACTACGCTAAACTGCCAGATAATCAGAAGCACGAGGTATGGCAAGAGTTTTATTCTACTAACAATCGGCAAAATTCCAATTACACACAGCTTGCTGCGGCTCAGCCAGCTGTTGTTGCGCAAGAAAAACCTGATCATTACAACAAAGCCGAAAGTGTGCCACAAGCACCAGTACCAGTCTTTCCGGGCCTGAGCCGTAAAAATCGAGGCACACCTAAGCTAGCCGAGGAGGATCGCTCACCTGCAGTAGCTGGCTACGAACAAGATGAGTCCAAGCAGGCCGCCCACAAACCCGCCAAAAAGCCTGATAGCCGAGCCACGCGGGCTATCAAAAAACAAATTAAAAAGCGTGTTAACCTTAGCAGCGCCCAACAAGCTAAGGCTATGCAGCATGCTAAGTCACTGCTGTTTGGTCTTGGCAGCGGGGCAATTGTGCTGGCAGTTGTGTTATTTGGCCTCTTTAACGAGGTGGTGCTTGCGCCATTTATTCAGCCGAGTCGTCAGGCGAGTGCCACACCGATTATCTTGGGCGCCGACAGCGTAGCACCATCGGCCACGCCTGAAGTTATTATTCCAAAAATTAGCGTCCAAATTCCGGTGGACTACAGCTTACAGACTAGCGAAGAATCTACATTCCAAAAAGCTCTCGAAAAAGCCGTTGTGCACTATCACACCACCTCTAAGCCAGGTGAAAAGGGTAATACGGCCATATTTGGGCACTCCAGTAACAACATCTTTAACCCCGGACAATACAAGTTTGCCTTTGTAAAATTGCACGAACTTGTGCCAGGTGACATTTTTTACCTCACTTACAACCAAAAGGTATATTCTTACCGTGTATACGACAAGCGCATTGTGCCACCCACCGACACCAGCGTTCTCGATGCTGTTCCAGACAAAACAGCTACTGCTGTGCTCATTACTTGTGATCCGCCAGGAACATCGTTAAATCGCTTGGTAGTTTGGGGTGAGCAGGTAAGCCCTGACCCTAATGGCAATACCGATGCAGCCGCGCCTTCTGGCGAGACCGAAACTGCCCAGCCAGCGCAGATTACGGGTAATGGCCCTACGTTATGGCAGCGCCTAACGGGCTGGTTGCGTTAAGTCACAGCAGGGCGGCACTTATTCATTTGAGCAGTCACCGGTAACGTAAAAAATTTAAATCTCTCGGCCTTACGTACACTAAAAAGCGCCCACTCACAGGGCGCTTTTTAACTGCAAAATTGCAAATATTTAGCTGTTTGGGCTTACCGTGCTAAAGGTGTATGTCACCGTTCGGTCATCTGCCGTATCGTAGACATTGTCTGGGCCAAGGTCGGTAATAGTTCCCTTGTATGTACCTTGCTGGTCTTTGTCTTCACAAAGCCATTGCCACTCTGAATGTCCCATTCCGTCGGCATAACCATTGCCGCCATGCTTTAAACCCTGGTAAATATGCCCGTCTGGCTGCCTAATAAGGTTGTAGGTAGAGCCATGCGGCGTAAAGTTTTGGGACCAGTTTTGGAGTTCACCATCTTTTTGGCAGTCACCGGTAACGTAAAAATCTAGCTTAGGTTGCACGGGCTTGGCGGCAGCGCTTTTGCTAGCCTGTGGTGCAGATTGAGACTCTTGGGGCTTGCTGGCGCTATCATTACCGTTTGGCTTGTTGGTATGCTGCTCAGCGTTTGGCGCAGCTGATGTCGACCCATCTTGGTCTTTAGGCGCCTGAGTTCCTTCGGCTGCTGCGTCTTTTGAGGCTTCGCCGCTTGGTGAGGCCGGAGCAGTCACGGTTTCGGTTGCCACTGCGCCAGGCTTACTCTCTGTACAACCAGAGAGTGTCATTGCAATTGCTGCAAGACCAGCCGCTGTAGTCGCAAGGGGCAAACGGTTAACTACACCAGGATAGAGGTTTGGCAATTTAGGATTCATATAGACGTTCTTCCTATTTACAGATACTAAAAGAAGTATTGTACTATAGGTCGTCTGGAATACGTAACGGTGTTTTGTTGATTACAAATGGTGCGCCAGATTTAGTGCTCGGTGCAACGGTATAAAGATATTCGTAATCGCGGTCGAATACCGGCAGCATACCAGCCTCATTAAGCACAAGGGTTCGCTGGTTGATACTGTCGAAGTCAAAAATTACCACTTTGCCACCACTGGTGTACATAAGGCGATGGCCGTCCATCCAACTGGCAAACGCTTGTGGCGCATCGAGCGTGAGTGGGGCGGTGTAGGTGTAGCCCTTGTCGTACTCGGCGTCATATACCGCAAAATGATTGTCTTTTTCGATCATAATAAAGCGCGCATTATCAGAAAATTCCAGGTGATTTGCATCGGCTACCTTAAGCACATGAACTGGCACAGTAATATCTTGAGTCTTAAGCATATCGACAGGGTTGCGGTACACATATGCTTTGCCTTCGGCGGCCGAGCCAGCAACCACGTACCAATCACCATCATAACGAGTAAGGTCGAGGAGATAATTAGAGCCCGCATCAAAAGTACGAATAGGATGAGTGTCGGAACCTTCACGCCAACGCACTGCTACCTTATTATCGGCAACATCTTTGTCGGTGGCATACAGCACAATGTCGTCACCGTACGATTTAAAGGCCAATACGTGATCGAGGAAAGCTTTGGGTTCGGGTGTTTTGAGTGTTGCGGTCATAAGCTTGTGTGATGTCTCATCAAACAAGAAATAGCTGTCATAGGCGCGATCTTTAAGCTGCACCTTACTTGGATTTATGCCCCAACTATTCGTGAGGTTAACTGACTGCGCAGGGTCTTCGCGGTCGAGCAAAATATACTCGCTAGAAGACTGACCATCCTTTTGGAACGCATGTTTAAGGA
>Ga0075366_10000052_pt1 | contig 41900 bp, 32 predicted proteins | sample EndMethybrTD3031_FD_72351 | JGI IMG/M metagenome (GOLD analysis project Ga0075366, IMG submission 72351) | Populus endosphere microbial communities from Tennessee, USA - Endosphere MetaG P. TD hybrid TD303-1 | ecosystem: Host-associated > Plants > Roots > Endosphere | place: USA: Tennessee...
TCCACCAAAAATTCATTAAACAGTTTTTTGACATCGAGCCTAGATACTTCTATGTCTGCGCCAATTTTTTTACAGAATAGCTCAAACTGCTTGGCATTTACCTTAGAGTTCTTACTCGCGACGGCATAGTATTTATTGAAGTTACTAACCACTGCCTCACTATAGTCCGAAGTAAATACCGGAAAGTTTACCCGCGAGCGTAAGGCGGTTAATACACTCCTTGGATAGTGATATCCGTTATGTACCCGGGCCTGATTGGAGTACGACGCCCGAGTCATCATTTCGGGTTCCTTCTCTACCACCAAAACTTTAGAGATGCCCAGTTCGCCATTTAAATAAGCAGCGCAACTAAGTCCGTAAAACCCACCGCCGATTATTATGGTGTCATATTGCTGCATTTATCCCCCAGTGCTACTTTGTCTTGCGCCTAGTAGGTACAGTAGCTACTGACCCTGGATGGAATCTAGGAAAACGCTTCGCAAATGCCAAGCCGAAAATTACATAGCATATAAGAATAAACGGCATATAGAAAACGATACCGTTAATGTGCGGGTGCGCATAAGCGTGCCCTGGCATTGCCATGAGCCAACTAAAGGCTGCTATCAGGCCGCCCCAATATAGCAACCACATAGCCTTAGTCTCACCACTATCACGCCCCCTCAGAACATAGCGTAATAAGAAATAGGCAGTTACTGCTACGAACAAAATAGACTGGAAGGCGACTCCAATTGCAGGCCGCAAACCAACCGGCAATGAATACGCGGGTAACATTAGGTAATCAACAAGTGACAGAACAGCGTAGTTAATCGGATTCTTGTCGCCCTTTTTTAGCGCGTCCAGATCGTAGTATGGATCAATGCCATAAAACAACACCGGCTGTGTAACCTCGAAGCGTTCGATAACATTAGATTGCATCATCTTGAAGTCGGCCCTTGCTTCGGCGCGCTGGCTAATTGCATGTTTAGCTTTTGCCCAGGAATGATAATACCGCTCTAGACTGTACAAGTGAATGCTATATGCAGCCACAAAGGCAATGATCGTGCACAAACCAACTATCACTGCTTGTCTCCAAAGCTTTAGTAGCCCTACCTTATTTTTTAGCTCAAAGTAGAGTACTGGCAGCAAGGCAGAAATACCAACCGTAGTCACGTGCTCATAGCCATCTAACATCTTTAACCACATAAATATTGCTAGTAAGGCGTAGAACCATGGCAATTTTGCGCGATTTTTAAACCAGCGGTAACTCACAAAACTGAATACCATTGGCAAGAACATTAGGAAGCTTGCCCAGTATAAGTTTCGTGAATAGCCAATGATCCAATCGGATATAGCCATAAAGCCGAGTAGTGTAGCTGCTGGGATCTTGCCAAACTCTTTTTGTACAAAGCGCACAAATACAAGTAAAACTAGAACTAGTAGCGCAGCAAGCATAGCGCTCGTAAGATTAAAATAGAGCTGAAGTAAGTCTGGATTGTTCGGCGCAAAATATGCAATGACACGTGCCTGTAACCCAAATTGCGAACCATACACCTGTACGCCGCTTAAGTCACAAGTATGCCAAAAGAACGACGCACCGGCGGGACCATCCTTAGCAACTAATGGCCCAGAATACCCTGGCGATACACCCTCTGAACGACACTGTGCTGTCTTGATGACAATTTGTTCCGAATTCTTTTCGAACGTATCAAACCAGTTTGGTTGAGATCCAGTTCCGAAAATATTGAACATGAAAGACAAGAACAATATGACAAAGGCCACACCATACCATTTTGGTATCCTTATATTTGCCTTCAGCCAAGTAGGTGCATTTTTGCGCACTGCTTCAACTAACCCTCGTACGTTCAACTCGGCCCCCTTGCCTATAACTTTCCTACTATTATAAACAAAAAGATAAGTAGTGGAGTAGCTATTCTTGGGTAATTCTCAGTAATTCTCTCTTGTGGACGTCGTTGTATTTATCACCGAGCTCGCTAGCGCTTGCCGTATATGCATCGTACGACTTAAAGATTTTTCGAATAGCTTTGACGTATTGGTCTACGTTAGTCTCTACGATCTCACCAGCTTTATATTGTTTGATCTCAGGAACTGTCGAATGCGAATCAGTCGATATGACAGGTAATCCAAAAAAGAAGAACTCACGGCACTTAGTGCTATCGCCGTAATGGTTGAAGCCCCATTCGCCTGTATACAAAGCCAAACCAACACCAGAGCTTGCAATAACTTCCAATGAACCCTTTAATGGCTTACGCCCCAGGAACTGTACCCTGTCCGCGACCTTCAATTCCTTGCATAGTTCCTTTAGACGAGCTTCTTCTGGCCCGTTGCCCACGATATCAAATGCAATCTCAGGAAACTCATCCTTTAGGGTAGCAACTGCGCGGATCGCACCCTCAAAGTCCAACTGCTTTCCAATAATGCCGTTAGTAGTTAATGTATGCTTGGCCCGCTTACCCTTGCGCAAATCACTAAACTTAGCAGGAGGCACATTTGGTACCAGAATATTCTTCTCTTCAGGGAGACCCATATTTCGACGAACCTCCTGAATACGAGTAGAAACACACCAGACTTCATCGGCATGGCGAACACAATAGCGGTCAATCGCATGATAAATCTTATTGAGTCGTTCATTGTCGAATCGTCTTGGTGAATAGTCAGGCGTAAAGAAAACACAGTGATCAATACGACCCAACTTCTTCAAAAAAACAGCGGCACAGGCGTTGAGTGGGTCTATACCAACGTAGACATCAACCTTTTTACGAAACGTAAAGTAGGCGACTGTCGAAATCAACTCCGTGATGTAGCGCAAAGGACCCGGATTACGAACTACTCCAAGTTTTTTGATCACCTTCTTTTGTTTGCCAGGGCTATATTCGTGCACTTCGCTTGGAAGCAGCCCCTCCATAGAATGACGGACCATGTAGTAGGTCTGGCCGGCTGCGCTCATCGCTTCGATAATGGCATTTCCAATACCATCGTAGGGCTTGCCATCTATAAGCGCCACGTGTGAAGCAATTGCAAGTCGCTTAGCCATTATTTGGAATTCCTAAGCAACATGAATAGTTTCATTTTCAACATAGGCGGAATCAGAAAAACAGAGAGATATTGGATACTATTGTAGATGTAGTCGCCAATGCTCGCATGATATGCAGCATGCTTGGCGTACTTCCGACGCAAAGCAATTGCCGTTAGCTCCATAGCCTTTAAGTTCTTGCGAGTAAGTGACGTGCTTGCTTGTCGATACCGAAGCACTACTGATTGTACGTTAGCGAACTCATATGTGGTGCCGACTCTAAAAAGCATATCTAGGTCTTCAGCTACCTTGTAACGCTCGTCGTACATACCCAACTCAGTGAAGCAGGACTTCCTGAACATCGATGCGGGTTGAGCCACTGGATTATATCTAAAAATCTTAGCACGTAGTTCGCTATCTTTTTCCGCATATTTACGAATTGATTCAGCTTCACCGCCACCAAAAAATTGTATAAAGCCGCCAACAACACCAACCTTAGGATGATCGAGTAAGTACATTACTTGGTCGTGCACACGATGTGGCAAAGATATATCGTCAGAGTCTTGCCAACAAATATAGTCAGCCTTAGCCAGTTCTATACCCTTAGCTCGATTACCACCGATCCCCAAGTTAGCCTCGTTTTGATATGCCCTGATTCGCCTGTCCTTTGCAGCATATTCTTGAACTATTCGCCAAGTACCGTCCTTTGACCGGTCGTCGATAATAATAACTTCTATATTCTGATACGTTTGCGTCAATATACTTTCAATCGCTTCACCAATTACCGACTCAACGTTGTATGCCGGAATAATAACCGATACTAGTGGATTACGAGGATCAGCCACTATGATTCCTTTGATTTACTGCCTACTTTATCTGAAATGATGTACGGCGGGCGACCCTTTGCCTCGTTGAAAATATCAACCAAGTAAATAGCCACAATTCCCTGAAAAGTGGTTAAAAGACCCGTCATAAACACTAAAAACATCACAAGAACGGCGTTATTACTAAAGTAATCACGGCTAATCCCTAGCTTGACCACTAGCATGATGAAAAGCCCAAACAATGATAAAAACGACAGGGTAGCACCAAAGCTAATGATAAATTTTAGTGGCTTCATACTGAACGAGGTCAGCCCCATACGAGCAAGTTCAATCATTTTCTTTAATGTATATGACGACTTACCGTGACGACGGGCTTCAGCTACATAGGACACATGTGCTACGTTGTAGCCGATCCAGTTAACCAGACCCCTGTAGAACTTCGGCGATTCAGGAAGACTGTTCAATGTATCAAGTGCTCGGCGGCTCAAAAGACGATAGTCCGCTTCACCATCGTTAAGTTGAAGATCGGAGACTGAATTCAATGTCCTGTAGAACATTTTGGAAGTAAAATTCTTAAGAGCTCCAGCGTCTTCAGTCATTTCACGAACAGTATTGACCACATCATACCCAGATTCCCACTTCTCGAGTAAGACTGGTATCAGCTTGGGTGGATGCTGCAAGTCGGCATCTAGCATAATTACAGCATCACCCTTAGCAACCTCAAGGCCAGCCTGAAGAGCAGCATGGTGGCCAAAGTTACGACTAAAGTTAATGCCAAGAATGTGCGAGTCTTTCCCTGCTAGGGCAGATATCGAATCCCATGTCCCATCACGGCTGCCATCATTTACAAAAATCATCTCGTAATCATATTCCTTAGTGTCAAAGTGCTCCAAGATAGAAGCGTACACGAGAGATATATTCTTTTCTTCGTTATAGCTCGGTAGCACGATTGAAATAAGCTTCTTAGACATTTGATACCCTTCTTCTAAATATCTGTATTAAGGTAATACCACAAATAACGGCATTGCAAATTATGTAATCAACAGCGATGTGTTTTAACGTATCGTGATTGAGCGCAATCAACGTACCAAGAAGCAAAATACCTACAATAGCCGGAAAAAGTGTGGCGTATTTACGAAGTGCTATCTGATAGCTAAAGAGTAAATTATTCACAGAACTCAGCAACATAGATAGCGACAACCACGGGAGCAGGTAAGCATAGTCAGCATACTTGTGGCCAATTAATATAGAGACACTTAGCCTTGGCAACAACGAGAACGCGATCATAGCCAGGCCGCCAATCCCTAGCACAAGCAATAATGATTTGCCCAAGGTCTTGTTATTTTCTTTCTGTGGAGACTTAATCTTTACCGAAGCGATTAACACACCAGCCACTGATGCAGTCACAAAGAATACTATGCGTGCCACTGATGATATGCCACTGAAAAAGCCTGATTCATCCACAGTGAAATAACGACGAACGATAATCGCGTCAGAAGTATACAAAATCGTTACAATCGCCAAGAGCGTCAGGATGAACAATCCGTACAGCATTTCACGCTTAAGATCTTCACGTTCCGACTGGAATTTTAAGCCCTTAAGACTTATAGGTATCGAACTCCGCAGCGAGGGAAGCTTGCCTTTCGTTTTATACGCGACGTAGTACAAGTTAGCCGCCTGAGCCAAAATATAGCCAAGCACAACGCCAAAAATCTTAAAGCCGATCAACACTAGAACTACAGATATGGCTAGCTTACCTGCGGCAAAAACGATCCCAGCAACAGAAACATCCTTTAGCTTCTTTTCTCCCTGCAAAAAATACGTCCTAAACGTTGCTGGTACATTCAGCAGAATTAAGGCACCGAGCGCTACAAAAGGCAGTACAGACGAGAATTGTAGGCTGGATTTTAGATAGTAGCTGGACGCCCAGAGAAGCATAAAGACAACTATGGATACCAGTAACGCCAGTCGCTCCAATTCTACGAGCAAAACTGTCTTAGAAGGTTTTTCGTCATGATTATGGACAATATTGGTTATGATGTAGCCAAATGCGGTCAATATAATACCGAACTCCATAAAAAGGGATATCCAGGCTTGAATCTCACCAAATAACGAAACAGATACCAAGCGACCGATGATCGGATAATACAAATAGTTGAAGACCGCTATGCCCAAAGAGCCGATCAAAAACACAAGATTGTGTTTGATGAAATCTTGCTCTAACAATGTTCTTATTTTGTTGATTACCATAGTGTTGCACTAGGCAAGGAGACTTACTTGCGTCATATCCTTGCGATGTCTTTAGCATTATAGCGGTATTCCCCAAATACAGAAAGCCACGCTATAATGGCACTAATATGTCTAAAACTAAACAACTAATGCAACGCCTCTTGTCTGACAAGATGGTTAATCTACCAATACTCTTATTACTAGGTGGCGCCTTCATGGCTATTGGCTCGTACTTCCTAGCAAGTTGGCTCATGCGACCGGTCGGCGATGACTATGGTTCACTACTTGCCTATCACATCAATGCCAGTTGGCTCAGTGCACTACCAGACGCCCTAGCTCATGGCGGTGGCCGCTATGCACAGACTATCGTCTCTGTTATTTGGTATGGCGAATTTGGTCAAAAGGGGCTACGGCTCACAGGTTTTGTAAGTGTTGCGCTCTTCTTGTTAGCCGCTCACTTAGCATTGGTTGCCTGGCAAAAAGTTCGGGGACAAGCCATTAACTACAAATCAGCTGCTGTTGGTAGCACCCTACTCTTTCTGTTCTACAGCCTGCTGTCGGTAGTATTCCCTTGGGTGCGTGGCCACATCGATAACACCTTCCAGAACTTCCTGTGGCTGCCAGGCCTTATTACCTATACACTGCCCTTCGAGCTGCTCGCTATTCTCATATCAAGCATTATTATTTGTCGCGACAAAATTAGTCAAAATTGGCGCTGGTTGCTGCTGGTTGCTGGCTTATCAGTATTCATCGGCACCTTTAGCGAGCTTGTGCCAGTTATATTCACAGAGCTATTGGCTGTTATTGCACTGTATTGCTTAGTGCGATTAAGATTCAATGTCAAAAAGTCGCTCGATCTACTAAAGGCAAACCTTCCTTTTGTAATCGTTGAGGTAGGACTAGTATTTGGCGTACTGCTCAACTACCTTTCGCCAGGTACCCGCGCACGTCGCGCTATCTTCGAAGACCATGCAACAATTACCGATCTTATCACCCATTCCGTAACTGCTAGTCGACAGTATGTTTCACTGCATATTCTCAGTCACGAGAACTTACCCGCAGTCTTCTTCACCGTACTAGGTGGTATTGCTATCGGCTTCGCGGCCTTCAAATTATTCAAACTCACCAAATTCATCCAAATCGCTAAGGCAAGTCTAGGATTAACGGGACTATTTGCGATCATGACTGCCCTGTCAATATTTAGCTGTTTCATGCTCGCCTACAAGGGATACGGGCTCAACCCGTACACCTACATGATGCCTCGCTTCGAAATCGCCTACAACGTCTGGCTCAGCTTGCTACTAGTCTTTGTGGGTGTAGCACTTGCAGCATTGACGGCATACATCGCTACTGCCCAAAAACTTAAAAACCTACTCCCGATAATCTACCTCGTTCTAACTTTAGTTATATTTGTTGCAACTCCATTCGTATTACGCGAAACAGCTAATCGCATTCAGTCCGTAGCAGTATTCTCTTCGGAATGGTCCAACCAGGATGCAGAGCTTCGCGAAGATGCCTCTGAGCACGTAAAGTCTGCCGAGGTACCTGTAATTGACATTGGTGATGCCTACAACATTCGCTGTGAAGCTGGAGACAATTGGCTGGGCGACGTTAAGGAAGAATTTTATAAAGTGCCTAAGATCTGTGACGAAGCCGCACAGTAGGCAACAGTAGTTATTACTTATATAATCTAGTTAGAATGACAGCCAAAACCCCGGCAACCAAAGCAAAAGCAAGTCTCAGCGTAGTCATAACGGCCCATGCTGAGGGCATCCTGCTTCACAAAACTCTTGCGAGCGTGCGACGCTCACTAGCGCCGCTACTATCGCGTGGCGTAGATACCGAAATAATCATCCATGTCGATAATCCCAATCAGGCCACTAGTGACTATCTCAAGGCAAACAAAGACCACCTAAAGGACACGCGTCAATTCAGCAACAGCTTTGGGGATCTTGGCTCTTCTCGCAACTTTGCGGTCAAGCAAGCAAAAGGCACCTATGTAACCTTCATTGATGCCGATGACTTAGTTAGTGAACATTGGTTCGAAAAGGCTTTCGACTTTCTAGAAAAACACGAGCTTGGCACACACATAGCACACACAGAATCAACCATTGAGTTCGGTGGTGCAAATGGCCTAGTCATTAAGCATGGCGAAATAAACAAGGCTACGGACACCCTATTGAGTGTATTTGCTAACCGTTGGAATTCAATCATCATGGCACCTCGCATGTTATTACTCGAGGAACCTTATACCGCCAATAGCCCAGGATATGGTTACGAGGATTGGCACCTGAACAGCAGGTTCATCAATCGTGGCGTTCATAACGTCCTTATTCCAGAAACTGCTATTTTCGTACGCCGCAAAGAGTCAGAATCAGAATGGCTACGTCAAAAGTTATCGCGATCAGTGCTACGTGCTACGCCGCTCTTTAACTTTGCGTCCATTCGATCAATTCCGATAGACGATATCACAAACAGTTCACCAGATGCCGCTCATGTCGTTATACCAGCATCGACGACGAAGCAAGCACAAGCAAAAGCCGCACCATTTCTCAAGAAAATCCCAGGCGCCGAAAGAACGGCTCGCAAGCTCTATCACATGGCACGCACAGCCAAGCAGCACCGAGTAACACCGGGTGGAGCACAAAGCCCTATACCAAAATGGCTCATCAATGAATGGCACACGATGCACAGCATAGAGCGTCAGGTATTCCTGAGTGATGACCTATTACAAGGCGTGCCTGTATACGATTCACTTACACCAGAACACTACCAAACCGCGATTGCATTCAAATCTATTATTAACCACACCACCCACGAACATTACGACTATATCCTATTCGTGCCATGGCTCACTAAAGGTGGCGCAGACAAGATTACAATTCACTACGCTAATACCATCCAGAAGCTCTATCCGAATAAACACATCATGGTAGTAGCAACGCTGCCACACGAGTCCAGCTGGTCAAGTAGGCTGGCAGACGGAATAGATTTCATTCCTTTTGGTTCGATTGCCGGTCACCTATCGCAAGATATCCAATTCCGCCTTCTTGAGCAACTCATCGAAAATAGTGGTGCACAGACGCTGCATATTCTAAACTCAGAGCTAGGCTACGACTTTGCAGTCAGTCATAGACACTACCTGACATCGACTAATAAAAAGCTGATAGCAACTTCATTCAGTCAAAGCACCGACGACAGCAGACGTGTCTTTGGATATTCCCACACCCATGTTCCGAAAGTTTATGAATTCGCCTCGCTCATAACAACCGACAACCAGGCTGTCATTGATATGTGGGTCAAAGAATATGGCTTTGACCCAGCAAAATTGCTCGTACATTATCAGCCACTCGATTTGCCTGACATCACCATCCCTGAACGTCCAATAAGTCATGCTGCACTCCGGGTCTTATGGGCAGCTCGAGTTTCCCCCGAAAAACAACCCGCACTCGTAGGAAAAATCGGTGAACTCGTTAAGGAGCACGGCATCACCATCGACATGTACGGACACCCAGACGCCGGGTTCGATACTGGCTTCCTGCAACAATTCCCAGACAACGTGCGCTATAAAGGTTCGTACGACAACTTCTTCGCTTTGCCTCTCGACCAATACGATGCATATCTATACACCTCGTTGTTCGACGGCATGCCCAACACTATTCTCGAAGCTGCAGGTGCGCAATTAGCGATAGTAAGCTCAGCTGTAGGTGGCGTCCCTACCTTCATTACGGATAGTAAGTCCGGCAGCATTGTCACCAAGCTCGAAGACGCAGCTCAATATGCCGACGCTCTTATCAAATTGCGCGAGAACCCTGAGCTTATTCCCACCTACGGCAAAGCTCTAAGCAAGACACTACATTCACGTCACACGCAGAGTGCTTACGACGTACAAATCAAAGATTTTCTTGCTAAGCTAGACTACTAGACCAACATTCAATTCTAAGACAAAAACTGCAAAACAGATACAGTTTACGGCTGAACCGTAAACTGTACTTTTCGTATAATCGTATCGCTCTCAACAGCTGGGTAAGACGTGTCATCCCATGTCCTACCACCGTCACGTGTTACCGTCACCCAAGCAGTGTACGTACCGGGCATAGTGAAAGTCTTGTTGGCTGTAAATGTATACTCCGTATTTGCCGCTATGTTGACCGAAGCAGCGCCAGCATCTACGTTGCGGCCTTCTGGATCGCGGATGGCAAGTCCAATGACACCAACATCCACCGAAGCGTCGCCGAAGTTCTTGACCTTAAATGAGTTAATTACTTGTTGACCAACGTGTGGACTACCAACGCTCAGAGTTGGACCCAGTGTAAGAGTAGGGCTTGGCTTAACCGTGAAGTTCACGCGGCGGCTAATAGATCCTGAGTCAACAGCTGGGTAAGACGTGTCATCCCATGTCCTACCACCGTCACGTGTGCCAGTGATCCACATAGTGTATGTACCAGCTTTGGTGTACTTCGTACCTGGGTTAGACACGGTATAGGTGTAATCCTGTCCTGCGGGAATACTAATGTCCTGGAGTGGGAAGTCTACATTGCGACCCTCTGGATCGCGAGCAGCTAATGCTAGTGATCCAACTGTAGCTGTAGAGCTGCCATAGTTGTGCAACGTAAAGCTAGCCGTGATGCCCTTGCCCGTCCTAGGATCGGACGTAGTAATGCTTGGCTGTACCGTAATCGTTGGGTTAGGTAATACAGTAAATGTTACCTTGCGTGCAACACTACCGCTCTCAACAGCTGGGTAAGACGTGTCATCCCATGTCCTACCACCGTCACGTGTGCCAGTGATCCACGCCGTATAAGTACCTGGGGTGTCAAATGTCTTGCTTGCCGTGAACGTATACTCACTACCACCAGCTATTGTTGGCGTAGCAGAACCGGCGTCGACATTGCGACCCTGCGGGTCACGGATTGCCATGCCCAAGAGGCCGACTCCGGTAGCGTTATCGCCGAAGTTCTTGACCTTAAATGAGGCAGTTACTTGTTGACCAACGTGTGGCGTTGCAATACTCAGTGCTGGACCCTGCGTAAGGGTTGGGCTAGATTTAACCGAGAAGTTTATACGTCGCTGTACGCCTGCACCATTGCCTGGGAAATTTGTATCGTTCCACGTAGATCCATTATCGGTAGTTGCCGTCACCCAAGCAGTGTAATCACCCACCATCGATGGACTCAACGTCTTGCTGTACGTATAGTCTGCACCCGCGGCCAATGTTACCGGTACTGATGGCAGATCAGCGTTTGCGCCATTAGGAGCACGGACAGCAAGGCCAATATTACCCAGATCAAGTGAATTAGATGCGCTATTATTATGTACTGTGAAGGTAAAGGACGCTGATTTTGCCTGCCTTAGATCTGCAGTATTAGCGGCGGGCTGTACCGTAATCGTCGGCAAGGCCTTTAGCGTCTTAGTAACTGAACGCAGGTTATCAATATCAGCACTAGTAGGACTATTGTCACTCCAGACACCATTATTGTAATTAGTGATCCAGAAAGTGTAGTTGCCTTCAGTGCTAAAGTTCTGCGAATCACTATAAGTTAGTACCGAATGAGCCGGGATAACCATACTCTTCAACGTAAAGTCATGGTTACCACCATTACCGTCGCGCACAGCAACGGCCATACCGCCAACATTAATTGGATCGCCAGTATGGTTAGCTAGGTCAAACGAGACATTTAACGGCGTGTTTGTGTACAGGCCCTGTGGTAATGCAGATACACGTAGTGGGGAAGAAACAACAACCGCCGGCTGCGTAGAGCCAAACCATTTTTCGTAAGAGACAACGAAGTTGTAGCTACCGGAATAGTACTGCGCCGAACTTCCAGGGTAGGCATGCGGGGTATAACAATATAAGGAGGCCGTTGCAGCACCATTAAGCTTAAATGTCTTGTATCCAGTGCCAGCATCGTCGTAAAAGGTAACTATGTTTCCTCGGTACAAGCCTGGCTTGTAGTATCGAGTATTGCCACCACATGCGTAGCTAGAGCTATTGCGCCACCATGTGTTGTTACCGCGAGCTCGTTCGAAGTTGTAACGCAACTGCCATGCAGCATTATCTACCTGATTATAAAAGCCACTGTACGAGCTGCCACAACCCGTTGAGTCAGGACAGCCGTAGCCCATTGCAAAGTTGTACTGCGAACTCGTTGGATTTTTAGCAGTGACGAGACTCTGCTCTTTCTGGAGAGTAGCCAATATAACTTTAGGGCTAATACCGTAGTCCTGTGCCGCTTCGTAAATGATTTGTGCCGCTGAAACATTTGCACTGTCGCGTCCACTCCATGAGGAGTAATTTGCAAGAGCGCCCCCGCGGGCACTTAAAAAGCTTTGAATTGAGGCATGCGACATACTTGCCGCATCAAGAAAATAAGTATCGTCAATCAAGTTACTTTCAACATAGTCGGCAGAAACCCTAGAAGGTAATACTACAAAAACAGCTATCACGGCTATTGTAGCTAATGCCGACAAACCTATCTTTCTTAGTTTGGAATCAAACAAAATGCGCCCCATTATTTAAATCGTACTGGTATTTCAATATTATTTATTTCATCTCCAGCTGCATCAAAGCTGTAAACATCGAGCCTACCCGTCGATGACTTAGAAGTAAAGTGAAGCGTACCAGAGTACGCACCATTAACAACACTCAACTGACCCTGTGCAACCATACCAACTGTCTCATCAATAATACGGAATTGCACCTGAGAAACCTCTTTGTTCGCGGTACCATGTAATGTTTGAGCATCCGCCAAAAGGCTGTTCTGGGCAACTCCAAGTACGGAAATAGCACCATTATCAGAACTAATTTTAGCTTCATCTCCAGTAGAACCACCCGTGTCCTTACCCTTGTTGTCAGTTGCGCCACCTTGGGAATTCCCCGTGCTTTGTCCGTCTGTCTTACGAGGCTTGCCGCTACTATAGTCACTTTGAGCAGTCTTGGACTTACTCGTCGTTTGCGCCTCAGGGTTGTCGTGCTTTTTGATGTACACAAATACAGCCGTGGCAGCAATAAGTACCAGCAGAATACCTACAATGAGCCACTTCTTGGAGCGGCGACGTGATTGGTATCTTCCTGGTCGATTTTGGCTTTTGTTCATCATTTGCGTTTTTATTGTAATGCTTGTGGTTTTATTTTAAAAGATCAAGGTATTAGTTGTCAAAGGGGGTGTCAGCCCATATAATACGGGTCAATGGCCAAGAAAACACCTCTCGTATCGGTTATTATGCCGGTCTATAACTGCGAAAAATACTTAAAGCTTGCTATCGACAGCATACTAGAGCAGACATTTACTGATTTTGAGCTCATTGCTATCGACGATGGATCAAAAGATTCATCCGGCCGCCTGCTAGATGAGCTAGCAAAAAACGATAAGCGTATCCGTGTTGTGCACCAGGATAATCAAGGCATTGTTGGCACTCTTAATCGCGGTATCGAAATGGCCGAAGGTGAATATATCGCTCGTATGGACTCTGACGACATCAGCTTCCCTCGTCGCTTCGAGCAACAAGTCAAAGTGCTACAAGAGCAAAAAAATGTAGTATTGGTCGCGGGTGGATTTGAAATCATAGACGAAGAAAATGAATTCATGTATCGTGAGGTACTTCCTGCGAAGAATCGCGACCTAAAACGCAGTATGCTCCTGAGGAATCCTGTTGCTCATGGCTCAGTAATGTTCCGTAAAAGTGCACTCGATAAAGTTGGCGCATACAGCAATAGCTTTGGTCCAACTGAGGACTTCGAGCTATGGAGTCGCCTCAGCTTAGTTGGTGATTTTGCTGCCCTTGAGGCAACTATTTTCCGTTGGCGCGTTAACAGCCAAGGCATAACCAGCAACAATAATAAACTACAGTTAGAAATAATGAAGCGGCACACGGACGCGCTCTGGGCATCAAACTTCCCGGCAGTAGTTAGCGCCAACCAGCTACGCGCCGATAGCCGACGTTACTTCGTGGATTATAAAAAGCGTGGATTCGATATGAAGCGTATCATGCTCGCAGACAATGCTTCTATAGCTATCAAAATGATTGCCCGTGGACACCTCCTAATGGGTCTCCACCAGCTCTTTGCCGTAGCCACATCAAACCGTACCGGCCTTAAGGCTGCAATCCATAGAATTAGCCTAACCATCCATGGCAAAGCACAAGGCCTCCGTCGTTACGCTAAATTCGGTCGGCAAGAAGTTTAATGCTGAACGGCTAAAAACGCCCGTATATATGGGCGTTTTTAGTGCACGCATAACTTACCGCCTAGGAACTTTCCAACTATGGTTCAAGTTTACGAGGCCACTCCACTTCATGCCTTCTGGATTCGATACAGAGAATCGAGGGCCGTCAATGATAGAATCAATAACCTTGCCCTCTTCTTTGAACGCCTCTACCAGCAAGTAGTAGCGACCGTGAGTCATCGTCAGGTCAAAGGTAAGCTGCAACTGACCCTTATTCTGCCAATCCTTAACGTCATCCTTCAAGGTATTAACGCCGGTGACATGTTCGCCACTTTCTTTAAAAATGTTCACACCAATGCTTCTCATTTCTTCGAGACCAGACCATTTAAGGTCTACAACTAGCTTTTCGTTGATATCAAAGCCAACCTGCGATTTAAGCTTTTCGTTTAATATACGAGCCTTCAGATGGGTCTCTGCACGTTTCGCGTTGCCACTTTCAACCTCTTTATCAATACTCTGTTGATTTAGTCGGCTGTATTCGTTAGCTACCTTGCGAGGATTGCCTATCTCCTTGATCTCACCGTCGTGGATCAACATGGCCCGTGTACAGAACTGACGTACCGTCTCCATGTCATGCGTTACCAGAATTACTGTTTGCTTGCGTGCTTTGTACTGCTCAAAAACGTCCAGACATTTGCGCTGAAATGCCTCATCACCTACCGCCAATACTTCATCAAAAATCAGAATATCGTTATGCGCCTTAATGGCAATCGAGAACGCCAGGCGCACCTGCATACCCGAAGAGTAGTTCTTGAGCTTCTGATCCATAAAATCGCCAAGTTCAGAAAAAGCGACGATCTCGTCATACATGGCCAACATTTCTTTCTTAGAGAAGCCCAGTAGAGCACCATTCAAGAAAATGTTATCGCGTCCCGAAAGCTCAGGATTAAAGCCAACACCAAGTTCAATAAATGGTGTTAAATCACCGTTTATATCTACGCTGCCTGACGTTGGGTGATACACCCCGGCAAGTAGCTTCAAGAGCGTGCTTTTACCGCTACCGTTACGACCAACAATGCCAAAGAACTCTCCTTTTTTAATCTCAAAGTTCACACCCTTGAGCACATGTTGTTTTGTTTTGTAGTTACGACGACCTAGGTTAACGAAAGCTTGCTTTAAGGTTGTACGTCGCTGATGAGGTAGCAAGAAATCCTTTTTTAAATTCTTAGCTGTTACTGCTGGCTGATTTGGATCGACCATCTAAATATTCTCCGCAAACTCTTTTGATTCTTTTTTGAAGTACAGTGCAGCAACGACACCAAATCCTAGAACAAACAATATAGGCAAAACTGCAAATAATGGACGCATGGTGTGCCACCCGATCACTGTCTGGGGAGTAACAAATACGTGCCGAGCATCCTGGATTATCTGGGCCATTGGGTTCATGAGTAACAAATTGCGATATTTCTCAGGCACCATAGTAAGTGGGTATAGAATCGGTGTAATGTAAAAGGCTGCCTGGATAATAACTTCCCATATATAGGTAATGTCACGAAACTTCACAAAGAGCGCCGCTAGGAAGAATGCTACAGCCTGCGAGAAGATGAATAGCTCTACTAATAATGGTATAAGCCAGAGCCAGGAGATACTTGGCTCTACGCCATTAATAAAAGCGATGACAAATACTACAATCAAGTTCAAGAACAGGTTAATGAGCGCCGAGGCTGAACTACTAAGCACTACCAAATAACGGGGGATGCTAATTTTGCGGATTAGATCACCCTTAGACACGACAGTCGTCATACCAACGGAAGTTGCCTCCACAAAGAAGTTCCAAAGGACAATACCAAATAGCAAGTAAGCAGGGAAATGCTCTACACCACGGCCAAGCTTGAACACGTAGACAAATACTACGTAAAGAATTGCAAAGATTAACAATGGGCGGAGTAGCGACCATAGATAGCCTAGAGCTGAACCCTGGTAACGAACCTTAAAATCAGTTGATACCATCTGCGACAGGATTGCCCTGTCCTTTTTTGTAAGGTATTTCATATCTGGTAAGATACTATAAATGAATATTGGCCGTAGCACAATCGATATGGAACCCTCTAACTCCTCTGGTCGCAAAGTCATCCTCATTCGGAACGCCAGCTCATACGACTTCGGTGGTGCCGAGCGTTTCGTAGTAGCCATCAGCAAAGAGCTCCAAGCGAATGGCTGGCAACCAACAATCGTAACCGCCCACAAGACGATCACTAAGCATGCAAACGAGGAAGGCCAAACCATCATTCAGGGACCATGGTGGTCACGACAAGATTGGAGCGGCGCAAAAATGCTACTCTTTCCTATTTATCTTCTGTGGCAGTTCTATCTTACCTGTTGGTATTTGCAACTGTTCGCTCGACTCAAGCCTGATATTGTGCACCCTCAAAGTCGCGATGATTTTGTAGGCGCAACAATGGCAGCAGTGCTACTAGGGAAGCGTGTTATTTGGACGGATCATGCGGATCTTAAATACATATACCAAAATGCTACCGTTCCATTTAAAAACTTCGTAGGGAAAACCGTACTTAAGTGTAGTCGTCTAGCGAGTGGTATCACCCTGGTAAGTAAAAGTGAAAGCAAGCTTATTTCCGCCGAACTTGGCGAATCAAAGTTACCTGATAACTATAAGGTCGTATACAACGGCATTACTGACCGCGACATACATCCAGAAGTCCGCGATGAAGCCGATCGTGATGCCATAGCTTTCTGTATTACTTCGCGCCTAGTGGCTGCTAAAGGCCTAGGGGAGCTAATCGATGCTTTCATGCAAATAGATCAGACCAATTACCGGCTTTGGATTTTAGGAGAAGGCCCTGAGGCTCAAAAGTTCAAAGATCAGGCAGGCGATAATCCGCGCATACGCTTCTTTGGATTTCCTAGCAACAGCCTCAATATCCTAAAAAGCGCTGATATCTTTGTACATCCAAGCTATCACGAAGGATTTAGCATATCCATATTGGAAGCTACCATGCTTGGCAAACCGATAATCGCATGTCGCACAGGTGGTAATCCTGAAATTGTAGAAGACCGGAAGAATGGCCTACTTATTCCCGTTAAAAATACTGAGGCGCTCGCTGAAGCCATGCAAAAACTCGCTGAAAACGCAAAGCTACGTGATCGCTACGGCAAGGCTGCCCGCGAAACATATCTTCGTTCATTCCAGTTTGATAAGATTGTGAAGGAAGAATTCTTACCTCTTTATGAAAACTAATAAGCCTATCAAGATTGCATTTGATGCCAGCCCACTACTTGTCAACAAAACGGGTGTAGCCTTCTATATCGAACGCATGATGGTCCAGCTGGCCGAGCGTCATCCCGATGTCGAACTCGTTGGCTTCTATTACAATTTCTTGGGCAAAAGTAGCACTGATCATTTCCCCAAGCTTCCAAACGTCCGTTATCGCCCTATTCGATTTATTCCAAGTAAGATCATCTACCAATTGCGCCGCTGGCATATCGAGATTCCGCTAGAATTACTCGTCAAAGAAAAGATCGACTTTGTATTGTTTGGGAATTTCTTAGGTTACCCTAGTCTGCGTAAAACACCAGCCGCACCTGTTATACATGACCTCACCTATTTGGATATTCCTGAATACGTTTCAGCCAAAAACCGAAGCGATCTAACTCGCTTTGTCCCGCAACAAATTAGTCGCAGCAAGTTTGTTGTGACCGTTTCGCAGTTCAGCAAAAAGAAGATCGTCCAAAATTACAAGGTAACCGACGATAACGTGCTGGTGACGCCAATCCCGCCGCAACCAGCTCAAACCCTTGCTGAACCAGAACGCGCTAAACAGATTGCAGCCTTAGGCATCACTAAACCATTCATTTTGTTTCTTAGCACCATCGAGCCACGCAAGAACTTGATCAATCTAATTGACGCTTACGCAGCGCTCCCCAAGGAATTACGCGACCAGTATTCTCTGGTTGTTACTGGACGCATTGGCTGGAACTGTGATGCCGAGGTAGCCAAACTCAAACAAGCACCAGCAGACGGTCTGGATGTGATCCACCTGGGATACGTCAGTGATGAGGCACGTGAAGCACTCTTCCAAAGCGCAATACTCTACGTAAACCCCAGCAATTACGAAGGATTTGGCATGCCCATCTTAGAAGCTATGACTTATAGCCGCCCTTGCGCCATTAGTAATATCGAGGTCTTCAAGGAAGTTGCCGGCGACAGCGTGCGTTACTTTGACCAGACTAATATTCAGAACATCGCACAGACAATACAAGACATTTTGACCAGCCCTAAGCTTCAACAAGAACTTGGCAAGGCATCATTAGCCCAAACCGAACGCTTCAGTTGGAGTGAAGTTGCTGATGCGCTATACGATAAAATCGTAAACAGCCTACGCTAATTTACTTTTTTATTAATTTTCCCAGCTGTTACAAGAGGAATTGCCATACCAGCCAGGATCCACCATTGCGCAGCTACAGCCTCGTTACTCCAAGTATGCAGCAACATATTAGTGACTACGTATGCCCAAAAACTGGCCAGCAGTACGTACGCCCAAGGATTATCTTTGCGGCGCATCCAGAGCAGTGCATAAATAAACGCATTGATCGCAACAAATAACAGCAACCCAAAGATACCGATCTCGTATCCAATCTGAATGTAGTAATTCTCCGTCAAGAAACTACCCTTAGGATTTTGGATAGAAGCCAATCCAGCCGTACCCGGGCCATGTCCTAGTGGCTCTTGCCGTATGCCTTCAAGCCCGCGCTTAACAAACAGGGCATGGTAATCATTAGAATCTAAGTCAGCGGTAGCCTCATTCTTGTCGCCATGGATTACATAGCTTTGGAAGAAACTTGTATTCCTCATCGAGAAGCCAGCGACACCCACAACTACAACCAGCGCCGCAAGTACTGGCCAGAAACGCCTCAGTCGCACCACAAGCCAGTTGTTATATTGCCACCAGCAGAGTAATAGAATCGACAAGATTACACCTAGTAGTGCACTTCTCGACTGCGTCAAAAAGATTGCAGCAAGGTGCACAGCAGCTACCGCACCAAACTTAATCTGAGATTTGTGCTCTTTGGCTCGCATGACCAGTGCCACTAGCGCTGTTGTCGGCAATATTAGATATGCGCCAAGTGCATTAGGCTCACGAAGCGTTGCCATAATTCGTATTGGGAGGGAAGTATTGTTATCGATATAAAAGACTGCACGGGCGCCACGGTCAATGCCGTAACCAAAGTGCGTCAATATTTCCGCCGGAAGCACATACTGCAACAAGCCCAAACCAGCCACTATAGTACTTATAATAAGTATAACTTTGATAACCGAACTAAAGACGAACTTAGGTAGTAGCAGCACTGAACCGAAGCCTAAAATGGCAAACAGTGGCACGCGCATGTTGTAAATAAGACCGATTTCAGCACTTCGTGAATAGATTCCTGGATGAGCTGCCCAGATCAAAAGATGCATCGCAGCATAGCCGGCGGTTGCGAATACAAGCAGATTGAACGCTTTATTCCGTTTCCCCTCGCCCTTTAGCCAAACCAAACAAATTGTGAACAACACGAACAAAAACAGCACTATGTCTTTGGCCACTTTCCAGACTTCTAACCCACCTGTATAAGTACTCAGCCACTGTGACAAGAAAATATGAAACGGCATGTACGCCAGAAGCGCCAAGCTGGCAAAATATGGGATCTGCTTTAGTTTTCGCATCGTCGGTTATAATTATAGCAATATGACTAAGCCAAAACACATTGTTATAGACGCCCGGATTCGTCGTTCAACAACCGGACGCTATGCAGACCGTCTTGTTGAGCACCTTCAAAAAATCGACACATTTCACCAATACACCATCCTGGTACAGCCTGATGACCCCTGGAAAATGACCGGAAAGAACTTCCGTACCGTCCCCTGCCCCTACCCTCAATTCTCAGTTAATCCGCTAAAAGAACTTGGTTTTGCCCGACAACTTTATAGCCTAAAACCTGACCTGGTACACTTTACAATGACCCAGCAACCCCTGTTCTACTTCGGTAATATCGTCTGCACATCGCACGATACGACTATGTATAACTTCGTACGCCGTGGATCAATGCCGTTGCCGTTATACAAAATGAAAATGGCGCTCTACACCTTCTTGGTGTGGTGGAGCCATCGCAAGTCAAAACATGTCATCGTGCCTACCCAAACAGTCCTAGATGAGTTCGCAGAGCGCCAGCCGTGGGTCAAAAAGAAACTGGTGGTAACTTATGAGGCCAGCGAGCCAGCCATGGCTATTCATTCCGAAAAGCCCGCAGGTGTTAATGGTGACTTTCTGCTGTATGTTGGTACAGCTTTTCCGCACAAGAATGTACGCATGCTCATCGAAATGATGAATGTGCTCATCAAAAAATACCCGAAGCTCAAACTAGTAATTACTGGCAAGCGCGAAGAAAAGCACATGGTTGAAATACTAGAATGGGCCAAAACTCAGCCCAGCTATAACAACCTCGTGCTTCCTGGTTTTGTAAGTGACGCCGAGCTTAAGTGGCTCTACGAGAACTGCAAAGTATACGTTTTTGCATCGCTAAGCGAAGGTTTTGGGCTTCCGCCACTCGAAGCCATGGCCCATGGAGCTCCCGTGGCCTCTAGCGATGCCAGTGTTATGCCTGAGGTATATGGCGATGCAGCACACTACTTCAACGCCCGTAATGCCAAAGATATGGCCACAAAGACCGAAGAAGTCATGACTAACAAAAAGTTGCGCGATAGCCTCATTAAAAAAGGTCATGAACAACTTAAAAAATATTCATGGCGCAAAATGGCCGAAGAAACCCTAGTCGTCTACAAAGAAGACCTAGGCGAAACCATAGACGCCTAAGCTGTCTTCCAGAATTCTCTGAATCCTTCTGCTACATCTGCGTAGGCTTTTTGTATGTCGGGCAGTTGCGTAACACTAGCGGCGGCGGCCATTGCGCCCAAAGTAGATTCAATTACGACATATTCAACTTCACCGATGCATCTTAGGGTTTGTAGGCTTTCCCTTAGCTCTCCGATGTATTGACCCTTTAGTGCTTCACGGCCCTCTTGTAGCGTAGGTATATGATCTTCCCCGGGTATGTCGCTCCTCCCTAACGATAAGTGGACGGCTGTAGTTTTTCCAGCTAGATGCTGCAAGGAAGTTTTCGTGTCACTAATAATACCCGGTTCATCGCGTCCATATCTTCGTCTTGCATGAAAAGTATCCCAGACATAGCTGTAGCCACGAATCTTCTCAGCATGAATCCTAAAGCTGTCTAAGTCCTCAGTTCCCATTAGTCGGGCGGTATGATCTGTTGGCTGGAATAATGGAGACTTCGTTTTAGCGTCTTGAATCATACGCTTATCTTGTCGGGAATTCCTTTGTGGATAGAAAACGACAGGCATAGACTTGCCACTGCGTTGTTGGATATCACCAATCACACCAGCAGAATCAGTCACTTCTGAGATAATCAAACGGCCGAGTGGCGAGTCTAGGAGCGCACCTTTTAAGCTCTTTTCGTTTTCGGGATCACCGGGCAGCTTATTTGTGTTGCGAGAAGCGCTAGTCTCCCTAAATGTCTGATGATAAGAGCGAATATTGAGCATGCCTGACCTCATAGCAGCAGCAACCGCTCGAGGCGTGTGCACTGGAAGCAGATCAAAAACAGGCATGTATTCAACGCCATCACAGCCTGCACCACGAGCAAATTCACCAAGCCATTCAGGCGATCTGAGTGCCTCACGTGGCGTCTCGGCCACATTTGCCACGTTGATACTAGAAAAGATAACCTCAGGTACGGCCGGTCGAGACACTACTACCCCTCAGACGGCTTGAGGATGATACGGCGATCGCGGCCTTCGCCTATCGATTCACTAATAAGGCCAAACTCTTGGGCGAGCCGGTGTACCGTGCGACGGTCAACGGCGTTCATGGGCTTAAGCTCCATGTCCTTGCCAGATTCCTTAACTTCTTTCATCCATTCTTCGGCACGCCCACTTAAACGCTCAGCACGCTGCTTTTTATAATCAGCAATATCTACGTTAACGCGGGTATGTGTAAATCCCTGGTTCTTAAGGGCGTTGCTAACCAAAAACTGCAAAGCGCGCATGTTTTCGCCGCGCTGGCCAATAAGGAAACCATTGAGGTGGGTTGATGGTACTTCAAGCTCAATGACATCATCTTCGCTTGTCGCGTATACATCCGTATTTAGTCCAAAGAATGACAGGATATCTTCAAGGTATTTCTTGGCAAATTGGATGGATTCTTCCATTACTTCCTCCGTTTTTTACGCGCCGCTTTCTTCTTAGCAGTGGCCTTTGGTTTATCAACGATCTCTGCTTCAATGGCGTTTTTCTCACGAGCGATAGCCTTATCAGCTACAGCTTCCATTTCCACAGTATCTTCGCGAAGCAAAATGCTCTGTTGGATAAAGGCCACAAGACCGCTCACCAACCAATATAAACTCAAGGCAGAAGCCAAGTGAATCGTAAACGTCAAAACTAAGAAAGGTAGCAGAAAGGTCATACTGCGACCCATGGCAGCATTTACATCTGCATTATCAGCCTGCTTGCCTTCTTTGGCTTCGCGCATAATCTGACGAAGGCCCTTGGCATCCTTTGGGGTTGGCGTAAGCTGACGGCTCTGGAAGAACTGAATCACAGCACTACCGATAACCAATACTAAGCCTGGCCAATAAATACCCGTAGGACCCCAGCCTGGTTTAGTTAGGTCAACAAGACCAAACAGCGTCTCATCAAACAAATGAATGTTATGCGCCAACTCCTTTAGCCAGCTAAGGTCTTGCAAGAATGGATACGCAAAAGTAACAATCGCATCATGATCTTTGAGCACACGCTGCAAACCAATGTAGAGACCAAGTAAGATTGGTAGCTGTAATAACGTAAGGCCAATCTGTCCAAATGGATTGATGCCGCGTTCTTTGTATAGCTCGAGCATCAAAATCTGCTCTTTACGCTTGTCGCCGGCAGCAGCTTTCTTAATCTTCTTAAGTTCAGGCTGCACCTTACGCATCAGTTTTACCTGATGCATTTGCTTCTTGAGCAACGGCCACAGAAGCATACGAATAACAATCGTGAATAAGATAATAGCCAAGCCAAAGTTATGGCCTGGGATCAATGCGTATATGAATACCAATAGGTTGAATATTGGCTGTACAATCAATGTCGTAAACATTAAGTAACTAGTTCTCCTTTGGCTCTACTATACCACGGCCTGCCAATGCTCGCTGATCTTGAACCGTTAAAATGCCAGCTTTCTCCAGCTTTTCAACAATAGCCTGATGTAGCTGTGCGGCTGGCATTTCAGCGAGCTGGTCACTGTAAGCGGTTAGCACTAAATCATAAGGACGCTCGATACGACTCGACTCAGTGCGGATAATTTCATACACACGGCGGCGAATACGATTACGAACAACTGCTGATTTGTGTACCTTGCGGCTTACTACCACTGCTATGCGGTACTTTCGGCGGCGGTTATTAACAATATATTTAAGTGCACAAAATGGGCCACGAATTGTTTGGCCTTTTTGATACACAAAACGGAGACTGCCGTGTCCCTGGAATCGGTGTGTTCTATCGATCATAGGTCTATCTCGGACAGTCTCCGCTTGGCGCTTACAAAAGTAGCGTCGGTTTAGTGTGTAATACGAGCGCGGCCCTTGTTACGGCGACGCTTGATAAGGGCACGACCTGCACGGCTAGCCATGCGCTTCATGAAGCCATGTACTTTAGAGCGGTGGCCCTTCTTTGGTTGATACGTTCGTTTTGGCATACTGCTTTCACTCTACCGCAAGTTGGAGCAATGGACAACAAGTCCACTCACCTCCTCTTGCTAGTTATTTCATATTACATTGCTACTACAAGTAGAAATCACAATGTTTAACCCCGTTACTATAGCAAGTTTTCCACGATTAGCCAAGTATTTTCCACAGTTTTCAAGAGAGAGATATAAACTGTGGAAAACTTAACCCCTATTATTGCTTATTTGGCAAAGATTACTTTTTAACATCGTTTAAGGTGTGGAAAAGTCCCTTGCTTTACGGTATATTTGCTTGTAGACAACTTGTGAAACGGAAAAGAAGTGAGGGTACCTGTCGTCGTGCAAAACAGCTTGTGGCAAGCAGTTTTAGGGGAAATTGAGTTATCTGTTTCTCGTGGAAACTTTATTACGTGGTTTAAAAACACGACATTACTCCGTCAGGATGACGAGAATATTACTATTGGCGTACCCAATGTATTCATAAAGCAACAGCTAGAGCGCAAGTACAACGACCTGATCACCGATACATTGCGCAAAAACGGTGCTGCACCAACCAAGATCGAATATAAAATCCACACTGCACTCAAAAATGCCGCCTCTTCTTCAAGCTCCGCAAACAAACAGCAGCAGCAAGAAGAGACAATTATTTTAACGCCGTCCAAGCCAGCACTACATTCGACCGTATCACGACCACAAGCCAATTCCAGCACACTAACCCACAACTATCGCCAAGGCTTAAATGAGAAATATACATTCGAGAACTTCATTGTTGGCTCTGGTAACGAACTCGCTTACGCCGCATGTCAGGCGATCGCTGCCCAGCCAGGCACCAAGTACAACCCACTCTTTTTATATGGTGGCGTAGGTATCGGTAAGACACACCTTATCCAGGCAGTCGGCAACACCGTCATGACAACTCGTCCTGGCTCACGCATCGTATACGTATCTAGTGAACAATTTCTACAGGAATTCGTAGATGCCGTTAGGTACAAGAAGAACACCGACTTTGCTGACCGCTATCGCAGCGCTGATGTACTTATTGTCGACGATATTCAGTTCATCGCCGGCAAAGAAAAGGTACAGGAAGAATTCTTTCATACATTTAATGCCCTACACCAAGCCAACAAGCAAATTATCATAAGTAGCGACCGACCGCCGCGCGAAATAACACCCCTAGAGGAACGTCTTCGTTCACGCTTCGCCTGGGGAATGAGCATCGATATGCAGATCCCAGATCTCGAGACACGCACTGCGATCATCCAAACCAAAGCACACACCCATGGTACTGAGATTTCTACCAATGTTGCCGAGTATCTAGCTAGCAGCGTCCAGACTAACATCCGTGAACTGGAAGGCGTACTAAACCAATTGCTTGCCTTCTGTGAAATGCGCGGCGTGGCACCTGACATCGGCGTGGCCACAAGTCTGTTAGGCTCAGGTCAAACCAGACCCAAACATATCAGCGCTAAGCAGATCATTGAACGCACTGCCCGCCATTTTCAGATTCCAATGGAAGACATCATGGGGCCGAAGCGAGACAAAGATATCGTAGTTCCCCGCCAAGTCGCCATGTACATGCTACGTAGCGAACTGCACCTTAGCTTTCCAAAGATTGCTCGCGAGTTAGGTCGCAAAGACCACACCACAGCCATCCACTCAGTAGAGAAAATTGAAAAAGAGTCACAATTCGATAGCGAGCTTCGTGATGCAATAACCCAAATCAAGGAGCGCCTACATGTGTAATGCCTGTGCACAACCAGTGCAAACCCTGTTAAAAAGCCGTGGACTTGAACACAATATTTACCCCCAAGCCTTTACCACAAGCAGTAGGCATGGGCACAACCACCACCTTTCCCCCACTTCTACACATCGCTTTGCCCACGGGTTTTCCACCCAAAATAACGTTAATTTTAATCTGTTAGACCGTATGTTATCCACTCTGTACACAGGGCCTATAACTAAAGACAACTAATTATATAAACTTAAAAAGATACTAATAATAGGGGACAAGAATGAAACTCCAAGTAACACAGGAAAATCTGAATAAGGCACTAGGAACTGTTGCACGTGTTGCTAATACTCGTGGTACTCTTCCAGTCCTAGCTAACGTACTTATAAAGACAGTCAACAACCGATTAAGCATCGCAGCAACTAACCTAGATATTGCAATTACTCACTATATTGGTGCAAAAGTATCAGAAGATGGTGCCATTACCGTCCCTGCCCGTTTAATGCAGGATTTCGTAAGTAGCTTGCCCGGCGGTGTTATCGACCTAAACCTCGATGAGTACAAACTTAATATCTCCACCGAAAAGTATCAATCAGTGATTAATGGTGTCTCTGCTGAAGAGTTCCCCGTTATGCCTGCTATCGAGAACGGTAAGAGTTGGACAGTGGCTGGCACTGTGCTTAAGCGAAGCCTACAGCAAGTAGTAATGGCTGCATCGAGCGACGAGGCTCGTCCGGTACTTACTGGTGTGCTTGTCCATACTAATGAAGGAAAACTGTTCATGGCCGCTACTGATAGCTATCGATTAGCCGAAAAAGAGCTGGCTGAGAATGCCGAAGAGATAGAACTTCTTATTCCAGGCTCTGCAATGCAGGACTTGCTTCGCATTCTGAACGATTTTGAGGGTGATGTGAGCATTACTAACGACGATCAGCAGGTTCTATTCCGTGTTGGTGACGTAGAGCTAGTGACGCGTCTCATTGAGGGTAAGTACCCTGACTACCGCAAACTTATCCCACAGCAATTTGCTGTGACCTCTAACCTAAAGCGTGCTGACCTCTTGAACGTTACTAAAGTATCAAGCTTGTTCGCCCGCGAAAGCGCCGGCAGCATCACTATTAATGTGGACGAAGAGTCGCAGCAACTCAGTATTCGTTCTGTTGCCTCGCAGCTTGGTGAAAACGTTGCAACAGCTGACGCGAAAGTTACTGGCACCGGTGTTATTACGCTAAATTCCCGTTATCTTTTGGATGCGCTGCACGCCCTTAGCGGTGACGACGTAACCTTCTCGTTCAACGGCAAGCTAGAGCCAACCGTAATTCGTGACCCTGCTAGCGAGGACTACACGCACATCATCATGCCGCTAAAGTCATAGAACACTTGTACAATATACATAATGATTTCGACTATCCGATTGCAACACTTTCGGTCGTATGATGACGTCACATTCAAGTTAGATCCTGGTGTGAACATCATTGTTGGACCAAATGCTAGCGGCAAGACTAACTTGCTGGAGGCTGTGCTTGTAGTTGCTCGCGGAAGTTCGTATCGAGCTAAGGATGCAGAACTTGTGCAGCACAATGCTTCGTGGACGCGTATTGATGCTAGCCTGCCCGACCACGAACGTATCGTGAAGATAAAACTTGAGCCAACTCCTAGTAAGTCTTTTGAAATGGATGAACAAGTTATAACCAGACTGCACCAAAGTCGCACATTGCCTGTGGTATTGTTTGAACCGAATCACCTGTTATTGTTGAGTGGCTCTCCAGATCTCCGCCGTACGTTCCTAGATGACCTCATCGAACAGACGGAAGCCGGCTATGGGGCTACCAGGCGTCACTACAAGCGTGTTTTAGCACAACGTAATGCCTTACTCAAAAAGAACCCCAAAGGCTTAGCGGAGCAGCTTTTTGTATGGAATGTCCGACTTAGTGAGTTGGGTGGCAAGATGGCACGCGAGCGCCAGGCGCTGATTGAACGATTTGGGAGTCGTGTCGGTGATTTATATGGATCGTTGTCTGGCCGTGGCAATAAGATTGAACTGTCGTATGCCTCACAATTTCCATCAGAGACTTACGAGACTGCCCTGCTACACAAACTAGAATCAAACCTGGAGCTAGACATACTGCGCGGTTTTACTGCTTCGGGACCACACCGTGATGACCTAAGGGTTATGATTGATGGTCACGAAGTATCAGAAACAGCTTCGCGCGGTGAATCAAGGACAATTGTATTGGCTCTTAAGATTTTAGAATTACAATTGCTTGAAGAAATCCGTGGCACTAAGCCAATCTTGCTACTCGATGACGTATTTAGCGAGTTGGACGCTGTGCGGCGCCAAGCACTCACCTCTTTTGTCGCGGATCATCAGACATTTATTACTACCACAGATGCTGATATAGTCGCCGACCACTTTGATGGTGGTAACAGTATTGTCCTAACGCACACCTAGTTTATTTTATCGTTTAGGCTTTTGCCTGAGATGACACCAGAGTCATAAAGCTGCTGGTCGGTTGTGCTATAGATAATTGTCTGTACTGATTCAAGATCATCGTAGTAATTGAGCGTGACCTTATAGGTGTCTTTTAGATTGACCTTAATACGGAAGTTGATCGTACCAAAGCTACTAGGGTTATTGGGGTCATATGGCACGGGTATGATGCTATCGGAGATTACGGCAATTCTGGTTGTTCCCTTGCTTTGGCCGCCAAAGTGGTCATAGAGCGCAAACTTAAGAGTGTCCTCTTGCTCAAGGCTAATACCGTCGTCAATAAGAATGCTAGTTCCGGCAATGTTTGGTGCGTCGACGTTAGTGCCGTAGGTGTCGTTATCCTTTCCTGGAGGGTCAGATATTGTTGAGTCACTGTCAGGGTCGTAAGTCTGGCCTTTGTCGATCTGGGTTGCTGGCTTATTTGCCTCATTATTATTGTTGGCGGCAATTGCGACTATAACCAAAAGGAGGAAGATTACTATTCCGATGATAACTTTTTTATTCTTCAATAGCTCCATTTGTTCTCCTTCTAGATTGAAACCGATCCAGCGTAGATGCCGTACATGCCACCTTCTTGTGCTATTCCGATGATGTAGTTTGGATCCCATTCCTTGGCACTTGTGTCACTGTGGGCGGAGTCAGCGACCTTCCATTTTCCATCGGCGGTAACAGCTCGAATTACGATGTAGTGACCTTTGGTGGTGAATGGCTTGTCTCCTTTTCCGGATACAATGACGAGGCCACCGTTCTTTAGGACATCATTGACCGCACTAATATTGCGTTTTATTTTCTTAGACTTCAATCCCCATTTGGCGGCGAGTTTTGGCGCAACCTCCCAGCTACTGCCGCTTCCGGGTATGTACATACCAATGCTGTTGGCATAGGCAATTGTTTTGTCTGGGGTGACACGCTGTTTGGTGAATGCCGTGATAATCATAGCCATTGCAGTTGGCCCACAGCCTGATGAGCAAATAGTTTTACCAGTACTTCCGTAAGGTAGCGTTCCCCATGCTTTGTCGCATTGGTTGTAGATCGTAAATCCATCAATGTATTGGGCGTTCATAGCACCAGTAGTGCCGCTTCCACAGTTAGAGCTGCCCGCAGCCACACCTGAAATATCGGTTGAGCCAGTGCCTGCTGTTTCTGACGGGCTAGTTATAACGCCATTTCCCAGTTTTCCTTCCTGGACGCGTTTTACGATGGCGTTAGCGTATGTTACGCGCTGAGGAATATTTGCTTCGGCTACGCCGGCACGTTCAAACTTCAGTTCCCACTGCGTCACTGCGTCCTGGAGGTTTGACGCGCCTTTAAGCGCGGCTACTGCACCAAAGACTTTCTCACTTCCTTGGGTAACCTCATACCACAAGAAGCTGAGCTGTACCTTTATGTCCCAATAATCACCGTTATGATCCGCTGCATATTTCTTAAGATTGGTTAAGCGACCGCCAAGCCACTGGGCAATGCCAGTTGCTCCACTAGAACTGTTAACAGCCTTCGGCCGAAGACCTGGGCCCGATTCCTGCTCCATGTTACCGATAATAGCTGCTGCCTGCATGGTGCTAAGCCCTGGTCCAGTTTTGTCAGTAAAGAAATTGTAAGCGGTCTCGATGTTGCTACTACCCTCGTTGACGGTGACATCGCCGCCTTCAACGTCTGGATTTTGTCCACAGCCGTCCAGCGGGTCATACCAAGGTGTACCAGAGTTGATCGACTTTAAATCAGCATTAGTAAAACTCTGTGCGGTCGCAATACCATGTGCACCCAAAAGTACAAGCACCATAACGAGGAGTGTGCTTCTTTGCAGAGTTTCTTTGATGATCTTGTTATATTTCATAACTTCCTTTAATTACTGGTGTTCCCTATTACGTCGACGTGAATGTGGTTACAGACGTCATTAAAGTAATGGACCTTAGCATTCTTATCAGGGTTAGATACGCACTGGACCTGACCGATCTCACCGCCCCCGGCTTGAGCAACGATGTTACCTAGGTCGCCATAGAACTGTTTTACAACACTGTTTGATTGTAACTCGCCAGCGTCGATCATGTTGCCTGTGCCGCCACTGCCACTCAGTGGATTTACGCCGTTGATGTCGGCCGCTAGACCTTTGGCATGGGCATGTGTTTGTGAGTCAGACGTACAGCCATGGCCATCGGTAAGTACACCGATTACAATCTTGTACTTGGATGCTGCGGCTAACAAGATACCAAGTATCTTTGGAGAAGTTGACGTATTCCCACAGGTGCGTGCGTGTCCTGTTGAGGCGATATACTCCATTGCATCACGCTCACCTGGCGTCTGGAATGAGATGTTGGGGCTGTCGAGTATCTTTTGTGCTAATTCCTTTGTTGTACCAGTTGGGATGTTGCCTAGGTCAGCAAGTGTGGTGTCAGAGGCTGTCGATGGATCCTGAATATTGAGCAAATTGTCACTTGTGTGTGAGTAGTTGTTCTTCAGGCGCCAACGGAATACGAGGTCACCATAGTCTGGGTTGTTCGGTCCAAGCTCTTCTGGCGAGCAATCGCTGCCATTAAGTACGTTGCCATTCTCGTCGCGCTTAATGTCGTGCTCTTCAAGAAGTTTGCCGATAGTGTCGTCGTAGCATTTCTGATACTTGCCAGCAATCTCAGCTTCCTTGCCACTCTCGTCCAGGCGCAGTTCGTTCTCGCTAGGAGAAGCATAGCTCGGCTGATCCATGAGTTTTTGTTCTTCATAACTGTAGCCCCAGACAACATTTCCGTAATCTTCAGTATTAACATTTCCGTCAGCAAGTGCTGCAGTTCCATTTACGTCGGCAAATAGCTTGCTGCCCATTCCGATAGGGTTGAATAAGCTTGCCATGCTATTAAGCAATGACGCAAAGATGCTCTTGTCCACTAGTGTTCCCGCCGTAGTCGCCACCCTAGTCGCCAATGACTGAGGGTTTTCAAGCGCCAAGTAGCGTTCGTAAGGGCTCAAGTGTGAGTTGTAGTAGGCATTTTCGTCACGGTCCAGCTTGTGACTTTGAACCACCTCAGCGCCACTAAGTGGCCGCGCGTAGAAGTTGGCTCTGTTTACATCTCCAGCTAACTGGGTCGCGCCGTCGTCGACGTTGTCATCAAAGCTGACATCCTTTTCGGTTCCACTGCTTAACGCCCCGGCCTTATGCGCAACAATCATCTGTGCCATGAAAGTTGCTCCAGCGGCAATCGCACCATACTTTACTGTGCTCTTGGTTAGTTCCTTACCGAATCTACCAGCCTTACCGAACGATTTGAGGGCTTTCTTGGTGGCATTGGTCACCAGCTTAGTGACTGTCTTTTTGACAGCCTCTTGTGCAGCCTGCTTCGTCGCCACCTCACCTGCCGCGCTTGCACCGCCCGTAAAGAATGAGCTAACCGCAACCAGTGCCAGGTTCACTACACCGATACCAACGCCTACCCAAATATTTGTGAGTTTAGGACACAATGAATCAGCATAGTCATTTAACCCGCCCAAATGGAACACATCAAAGATAGTTAATCCTCCATAGCCACCCAGGGTTGTACGTTGACCTCCAACTCCATCTAGCGTGTTTGCAGGCCTGCCCTCTTGTCGCCGTATGGCATTAGAGTTGCGGACATCTCCCAGCTTCCAGTTCATCGCTTGTGCCATTGGTGTTGTTGCTTTTGTGCCGTCCTTGAACTGATCCGCTGTAGACAGTACGTAAGTCGCCTCACTTACCTTAGAGTCATGGTCGGCGTCCACGGAGTCTCCACTAAGTCTCGAGCCTTCGTATGCAATACATATTGGCACGGCAACATCGTAGATTGGGTTAGCGAAGCCCACGACTTTGTCGGCTAATTGTTTTAGTGCCCCTGGATTGGTACCTCTCTCGAGTGCTTGACTTGCTGCATCGGGTATATCTTGACCGTTGTCGACCATTTTGCCCACCTGCTCACGATCTTGCATGGCAGTTTCTTGTGCTTGGTCTACGTCCTGAGCTACTGATTTCAAACGATCATCGGCAATGCCGGCAACACCTCCATTTCGGTGCGCACGTTCATATGCCTCCTGTTGAATGGCGATTTTAGCATCGCGATCGCTAATCGCACCACCGGTTGTTTTAAAGCTTTCACGTAGCGCAGCACGTTCTTGGGCTAGTTTGGTCAAATCTTTGGATATAGTATCCATTTTGCCGCGTACAGATTTGGTTCTCTCATTGAATGCGCTTAGCTTTTCTTCGTGGTCTAGGAAGGATTGTTTTGCTTGGTCAAAATCGTTAAAAGCTCGAGTAAGCTCCTCGGCATCTGGTGCGTTGGATGTGCCAATACGTGCCATGACCGCTTCCCAGTTATTGTCAGCCTTAATAAATGCCGCATAGAGTGGTCTCCACTCTTCTTTGGCTGCTGCTTGCGCGTTATAAATTCCGTTATATTCTTTTACTAGCGCCTCATACTCGGCTACAAGCGCGTTGTACTTCTTGGCGTTATCAACCATGGAAGCGTAGAGTTTGTTCAGCTGTTCCGTCTGGTTGGCTTGTCCGGTATATTTGCTCGCCGCCATACCGCTAAGTCTGGCACCTGCTTTGGCTAGCACTGCTTTCGTCACCAAGCTTCTGGTGACTACCGAAATCTTGGGGTCATGAGCCTTCATAGCGGAGTTTAATGCCGTACTAATATCCTTATAACGATCCATCCGTTTTAATGGATTCTCAAACATAGTCTTGAATCTGCTCGTAGGAATATCAATAGTCACCTTTGACTTTAGGTCGTCTCCTATGGCGATGGTAACTCCGCTCAATTTTTGCCTACCCAAAAGAGTTGTCTTGTATTTGTATTGTAGGCGGTCGTTTGCGTGTAGGTTTTGTAGTACGCGGTTAGGGCGCAAGCGGTTAACCTTGTCAAAAACAGCGTACTTGCCGTATCGAGTTTGTGCCCGCACTTTTTCTTCGTCTGTCAGACTGTCGTATGCGGCTTTATCGCCCATAACATTGGTCATACTTTGACGATACTGACGTGTAACTGCAGCAAAACGCCAAGCAGCGACGTTCTCAGCAAAGTGTGGGATCTTAAGTGCACCCAGTATAAATAAAAGTAACGCCAATAGCGGAAAGAGGCCAACACCAGCAAGTGATCCGGCAATGACCTTCTTCTTGTGCTTTTGCATGAAGCTGCGACCCTTGGCCCACTTTGGTCCCGTATTCTTGTAGTTGAATGGAGTATCTGGACTCTGCTCCTTATTCATAAGGTCAGCTACAGGGTTTGAATCACCATGTTTGCCCTTGCCACCATCTTCTTCGGCGTTCTTTAGATCGCGCCTAGTATAGCCACCTAAATCATCTTTGTCATCTTTGCCATAGTCGCGAGTATAGCCGGCGTGTTGGCCGGGATCACGTTTTGTATAACCATCGCGAGATCCTCCGCCAATGCGCCTAGTATAGCCGTCACGAGCACCACCAGTGTCATAGCCAGCACTGTCGTAGGGGCTATTTGTGGGTGTATATGATGGCATGCTAATCCCTGCTCGCTCTGCTTCCCCACGACTTTGATAGGTATTTGCTTGGAGCGGCTGGCCTGAATCGCCGGGCATGCTAATCCCGGCTTGTTCCGCCTCTTGTCGACTCTGATAAGTGTGAGCCTGAAGCTGTTGAGACTCTTCTTCCTCAGCAGAAGAAGCCATCTGATTAAAGGCGGCAAGTTCCTCCGGAGTCAAATCAACATCATCGTGCTGACCTGCTCGTCTATCCTTTACATCCCCCGCTGCCATTGTTTATTCCCTATTTATGCTCCACCTGTACCCGGATATAGCTGGTTTGTTAGATCTATTGTACCTTGTTGTTGGTCTAAATTACCACCGCCAGCATTCTGCATATTCATTTGTTGAACTTGAGCTGGATTGGTGGTTATCAGTCCTGTCTCTGTTGGGCTGGCTACCACCTGGATGTGTACGTGGTTTTGACCGGCGAAGAATAGACCCTGCCCTACAGGGAACTGACTAAGTCGTTTTTTCTCTTCCGAGGTTAACTTGAAGACATCGGCTAAGACATCAACAGCGGTTGGCGACTGCTTCAATAAGAATTGCATAGATGCGTTGGCCACAACGGCACGACCCATACGGGAGCCCATGAAGTCTTCGACGTCCTGCGTCACTGTGGTAATGCCAAGATTATACTTACGGGCTCGCTTAGCAAGTGAGAATAAGAAGTTAGCAGAGTCTTCGTATTTCATAAGCTGCCAGGCCTCATCCACGATAAGTAGACGACGCTTTTGATCACTCTTGGTCTTATTCCAAATGTAATTAAGCACAATATACATGGCAACTGGACGAAGTTCATCCTCGAGGTCACGAATGTTAAATACAACTAGTGGGTTGTTGATGTCGATGTTAGATGGCTGACTAAAGATGCCGGCAAACGTACCTGTGGTATATTTGCGTAAACGCTGCGCAAGCTGTGGCCCAGTGCCACCCATATGTAGCAGTGTGTCGTATAGGTCGCTGATCGTTGGTGCTGGTGATGTATGCGTTAAGGGGTCGTTAGTGATACCAGCCTTAGCGTATGTTTCGATAAGTGCCGCATCAAGGTCCGATTCTTCTACGGGTGATAGTGCAGGAGCAACCATCTGGCTGCCTCCCATCATCTGTGCTTGAGCTCCACCCATCATTAGGCGAAGCAGGCCGTGTAGTGTGATTAGGTTGCTGCGAAGTGCGTTGTCAGCTTCTTCGGTATCGACAACTCGAGGCAGGTCGAAGGGGTTGATTCGTGTGTTTGAGTTAAGGCTAAGGCGCACATACGTACCAGCAACAGCATCGCACATACGCTCGTACTCATTTTCTGGGTCGATAATGAAGATCTCAGTGCCCATCATGAGTGATCGAATGGCTTCGAGCTTCACGGTGAATGATTTACCTGCACCAGACTTAGCAAAGACTACGGAGTTACCGTTTTCTAGCGTAAATCGGTCGAAGATAACCAAACCAGAGTTGTGCATGTTTACGCCATACAAAATGCCGTTTTCCTGGCTAAGGTCGGCTGAAGTGAATGGGAAGCTAGTGCTGATCGCACCCGTGCTCATGTTGCGGCGAATCTGCAACTGGTCAGTGAATTCCGGAACAGTACTGTTGAACCCCTGCTCTTGCTGAGAAGTTGCAGCTTTGGAGTAGACCAACTGTTGGCCAAGCATCGATTCGACCTTATGTGAAACAAATTCCAGCTCTTCCAGGCTGCCACCGTAGATTGTGAAGTAGAAGCCAAAACGGAAGAAACGTTCCTCACCCACCTGTAACTTGTCACGCATTTCTTCGGCGTCCAAGATGGCCGCTTGCTTGGCTGGGTCGCGGACGCGACCCTTTTCGGAGTCGATCTGGATGCCAGCCTCAAGCTGGGTCACCTTCTTACGTAGGTTCTCAAGTACTACCTGACTTTCTACGGGGTAGATCATCATGGAGATATCGAGCACCTCATCGAGGTTAACCATAGGGCTTAACCAGCCAGTGTATAGCTGGCGAGGATATCCGTAGACGTAATAGGTGCGTGCAAAGCGTGTTCCAAGGTGGAAGTAGCTACTCTGGAATTCAACAGAACTTGGTGCAATAAAGTCGCGAAGTGCGGTAATACCCTTCTGAAAGGCTGTATCTACTTCTTGTTGTTCCCTGACTTGCTGCGCTTGTGCAATTGCAACAGGGTCTAGCTTTGGTTGTTTTTTACCAAATAATCCCATGATTCTACGATAACTCCCTATCTAAGTGCGGCTGTGGTGCTGAACCTTGCCCTTTTGTAACGACATCCGCGCTCAGGTCATTGAAATTCTTGAGCTGTTGGCGAGTTGCAGTATCTGGGTTATAGGTATCGTAGAATAGCTCAATTAATTCCTGGGTATCGAGTGGTAGCGCTTGGATGTTTGACTGTAACAAACCGCTCAATACGGCCTGTACGCGAGTACGTAGCTCGGTCTTAGCTTTCTCTAAGTCCTCTTCGTTAATAACAACGTGTTGCTCTTTGTTATTGAAGAGGTCACTGAATCCAGTTACGAAGTTCTTGCTTTGGGTTAACGCCTTTTGTACGTCGATGTGCGGGAAGAATGGAATAACCACATAGAACTTCTTGTCCATGATGTTTGTCTGCTGAGCTAGTGCAGTTATGTAGCCGATATAATCGTCCATCAAAAGTGCGAGCAGCATGTTGTCGTGCTCAGAGCGAATCTTGTCGAGTTTCTCTAGGTATGGCGCGATGTCGACCTTCTGGGAGCGAATAAAGATCTGAATCGGGAAATACAAAGAGTTCAAAAAGTTTTGGTAGTTATATTCTACAGCCTCTTGTTCTTGACGGCTCATAAGGTCGAAGTTGATAGACTTCACCATAACTACGGAACGGAATGATCCGTCGTTCATAATCACGATGCCGTCGCGAATCTCAGCGATCTGCAGCATGTTTTGGGTACTATTTGGGTTAACGGCACGTTGTACGCCTGGGTTGACCTTTGTAGGTTGACCTTGGCCTTGTACTACGGCTGCACCAGAAACTGTAGCCGCTTGGGCTTGTTGAGGAACTCGCGGCATAGGCATAGGAGCGCCTTGGCCAGCCTGCGGCTGTGGCGGTATGCCCATAGGAGCACCGCCTTGCGGCGGAACTGGTGCATACTGCATGTTGCCCTGCTGCTGACCGTTCATTGGAACGCCCGCAGGTGTTTGTTGCTGATTTGGAAAATTAGGATCCATTGTAATGTTTTAGATTGTCCCCACCATACTTAACGATCTCATGCTAATGCAGTGAAATGACCACTTCATCTTGCGGTGGCTCTTTACGTTTATTTGCCTCTCGAGCAATAGTAGCCACATTAAGATCGTTGTTTCTTGCAAGATCTAGTATATCAGCGTCTTGCTGCTGTGTCACTGCCGCTGCAGCGGCTGCTGCAGCATCTGCCCTTGCCTTTGCTGCTCGTGCAGCTGCTTCTTCTGCGGCTTTAGCTTCAGCCTGCTGTTCTGACAGAGGTTTGATGACGTGTAGGTGTCCATGCATATTTGGACTAAATGCCGGCTGCGGCTTGAGCTGTTTGATGAATTGCTCTTCGTCAGCAGTAGGTGTTGCTGCTTTCAAAGGTGAAGCCTCGACATCATCTACTGGTTTACCGGGGGTTACGATTTGCGTGTTAAAGGTAACCGTGTCCTGAGGGACCGTAGAGGTTGCCTGTGTTGGCTCGTTGAGGAACCAATAGTTCTGGGGCGCTGAGGTTTGTAATGGTTGCGCTGGCGTTGGTGCCGGAAGTGGCGCAGGTGCTGGCACTGGTATGTTACTTGGTTCTTGCATACGATCCATAATTTGTTGACGGTGCGCCCGTGCGGATGCGGCTATCATTGAGTCAAACTGTGCTGCAACAGGGTTGTTTTGCACATCCAACATGTCATCAGACGCCTTGACGTCAAAGTTGCTTACAGGTTGCGGAAGAGAGCTCATATTTACTAATCGGTCTGAGTTAGGGTCACTGAGTGCAAGTGCAGGTTGTCCATACATACTGACGTTCACATTCTTAATTGCCCAACCACGACTATCAATCGTGTCAGCTAGTGCCCGCAACCGACTCTCGACTTCAGTTTTAGTAAGCCCATTGGTTAAGACTGGCTCAACCCTTTTAGGTGCGGTAATAGTCACTAGCTCTTTTACGCCACTCTGGTTCCATATGCGAATTCTTGGTTTTACAAGAAAACGAATGCGCGCCAGTGCCCACACCTCAGTAGGTTGATCCCTGCTCCACGGCCACGCAAAGAATAGCGTCACAAGTGTGATGGGTAAAAAGACTGCCGCCATGAAGGCTACGCCCTTGGTGATTACCATAAAGGTCAGGTAGCCATTAAAAGCAGCAATTAATGCATAGATAAATTGGCGCAGCGTCAAAGGGCCAATAAGCTTGTCTTCAGCCTCGATGTCCTGCAGAACCTTATAAGTCGCCATACTTCATATAGTATAACGCAAAGCGCGGCTGTACGTTGAGAAAAAACAACAGTTTTATCGACTAAAAAGGATGAGCTGTTGAACCGTTAGCATTGCGGTAGACGGGAGGAGTGCCAAGCCATACGTGGCGACCGTCAGGAAGCAGCCTCCATAGGCGACTGCTGTGGTTGTCTATAGTGGCGTTGACATCGATGCTGCCATCACGGTTTAGTATCGGCGCAGGTTGCAGATCGCCAGAGATCTGTACGGCATTCATCATAACCCTACGAGTAACTGGGGCATGTGGAACTATGGGGCGGTTGCCTGCTTCAATCAAGTGTTTGCGATACTTCAGCTTGTTCTGGGTCTCACGCAAAGCTGCTCGATCTGCCGCCAGCCTTGCAATTTCAGCACGATCTAGCTGTTCCTGTGTGTTGATTGCAGCTACTTGTTGTTGCTCTTGTGGGTTTAGGTTAGTGCGGCCTTGCCTTTGGGCTGCATCATAGATATCCTGAACGTTAAATGGTGCACGGGTGATGCGACCGTCAAGGGCATCTATCATCTGTGATTGAGCTTCATCCGTCCTGTTGCCTGTCTCAATTTCGAAGTTTAGTACAGAATATGCTCGTACCTCAGTTTCTCGGCTGTGCATACGCTCCCAGTCGTTGAAGGCGATCTCACCAGTGATGTGTGTCATCCGGCCATTTCGCTCTTCGAACAATGGACCGGTTGGAGGAGTTGCATCAAGCAGCCTCTCCTGCTGTGGATTTATTATTTCGCCGATTGGACGACGACGTACGCGTACGCCCTGCTCAGAGCGTGCAGTTGTACCGTCACCATAGATAATGGTGTCGTTATCTAGCATAATACCGCCATCTGGCTCCATGGTTGCAGTAGTATTATTGCTATTATTTAGTCGATCGACATTAATGAGACGCTGCTCAAGACGGTAGCGTAGGCGTACGTAGTTACCCTGAACCTTAGCGCGAAGCTTGTCGACAGGACTAAAGTCATTAAGCGTAGTGTTGAGGTCACGTAAGAGATCACGAACATCAGCTTCATCATCAGCAACATTCGAATCAATTGGCCAGTTATCGAGCTTATCGGTCGCATCCGTAATGAGCATCTCGGCCTGCAGGGCGGCCATCTCCTGCTTGTCTGCTTGTCTTGTTCTAACGCGTTCGAAGGTATCAGCTAGGCTTTCCATGCCCTGTACATAGTTTGTAGCTTTCTCGTGTGCACGGCTAGCAGCGCCGGCAGCAAAGTACGTTGTAACAGCATAAGTATTCGCTGTATCAAAGGCTGGGGTAGTGTTACCTCCGCGTAGCTGCTGGTGACGCATCAATGAAAAGGCTACCGACTCCTCCTGGCTCTTGCCCATGCTCTCAGTGTCAGCTTGTATGGCCCTTTTTTGTGCTTCGCTGTATTCACCCTTTGCGCTGCTGATATAGAACGAGAGTTCGTCCAATAGAGTGGTTGTGTCGCCTCTTGAACATAGCTCATCTAGTTCCTTCTGAATCTCCATGTCGGCTGCCATGGCCTCCCCACGGCCAACGTGATAGGTAGTTGGATGTGTAGCTAAGAGGGTGTCCTTGTTGGCCTCTAGGTAGTTGTGGCTTTTCTGATTCTCTTTGATTCTATCTGCGATTTTATGAAGCGCAAGCATGTCGTGGGCTTGATTGGACCACTCAGGATTTGCGGCAGGTACGGGTTCAGCGCTTGGGGTGCGCGGAGGCAGATTTGGTGGTGCTGGGTTGGGTGACATATTTTTGTAAGTTTATCTTGTGCTTATGTTTGTATTTAAGCACAAACTTGCAAAATAGTCAATAAGTCATAAGCGCTATGGACTGCCGGTCCTTCGACGCATCTCCTCGGCGTCGTACATACCTCGAGGTTTTTGCTGGCTATAGCCTTCGGCGACATTTTGATTTCGGGTGGTGTTCAGCATTGGAACTTGGTTCTGTTGACCAGTTTGTGGGTTGATGACTGGCCTATTGTTCCTGTCCACCTCACCCACTAGCACTGGTTCCATTGCGCCAGTCCTTGGGTTGCGCTGGAGCATGACGTCGCTGGCTTGCTTCTGGATGTCATTACGGATATTGATAGTTGGCTGAACCACGAGCTCATCAACATTCTTGACGTTGGTAGGTGATGCATAAGCACCATTCTGCTGGTATTGCTCGACGATACCAGCCAGTGTACCAGCTTCCTTCTCGGCCTTCTCTTTGCGTTCGATCTCCTCTCTGGTGCGAGCTGGACCCATTGCAACATTGGATTCACGTGCAAGCTGTCTGCTCATAGCGCCAGTAACATTCTTGACGTCGATAGGCTTACCACGAAGAACGCTAAGCACATCATTGCCCTTAACGGCATCAATAGTGGCCTTGTCGAGCTGTTCGTCACTCAAAGTACCATTCTTAGCAGACTGATACAGTTCCATTTGCTTGCCGTAGCCAACCTTCAGGCCGAGGCGTCCCTTACCACCCGATTCGGCATTACCGAAGCCAAGGATGTCGGAGGCTACATCATCGTTACCATTAGCAACACGTGCAACGGTCTGGTGTACTTGCTTAAGGTCGTCATAACCAGTACCCGTAGAGAACAAGCGACGGGCTGCATTGATCTGCTGATTAGTACCAAAGCCACCGTTTGCCTTGGCTGCTGCAACAGCATTGTCAATTTGCTGCTGAACAGTACCGAAGGTCTCGCTGTCGCTAAGATTCCAGTCTTTAGCCATGTTACGGCGAGCTTCAGCCTCGTTCTTGTATGTCTGAGCGCGTAGTAATGGGTCATTCTCTGAAGCGACCTTCGCACGGTTCGTGCCTGCATATTCCATAGCATTCAGTGAGCGTTGCTGGGCAAATACGTTACGGCGAACGTCCTTGTTGGTTAACATACCCCACTTACTGTTCGACTTGGCATAAGTGCCAACGCCACCAGTAACCTTGTTGAAGTTACGCGCAAATGGGTTGTTGCCCTGGAAGCGATGCCCAGTACCCATATCGTGCATGTTTTCTTTGAGCTTGTTGCCACGGAAGTTTTTGAGCCGGTCGAATGCACCGCGGCTCTTGTCATTGGCAAATCCACCGATTGTCGCCATGAACCCACCTGCCATACGGAATGCAAGGCTGATCAGGAAGTACGGTGCGAAGTAGGCGATAAAGCCGATCAACTGGTTTACGATCTGAATACCCGGTGCGTTAAAGGACGTAATGGCAAATACACGACCTATTGCAATAAATGCAGAGATAATTGGGAATACTAATAGCGCCGACATTAGTCCATCTTTCCAGATCGTCCATCCCTTCTGGGTGTTTGGCAAGATGTAGCAAGCAATTGCGAATGGTGCCATCATAACTAGCAGTAAGATAAGCATTTTTCGAAGTACCAAGACCGCAAACGCGACAAAGGCAGCAAGCAAACCCGTCAGGGCAAAACTCAAGAGGCCAACCCAGCCGAAACCAAGTGCTGCACCGGTGCCCAACATAGTGAGGACGATAGAGCTACCACCGCCAAGTTCATTATTCTTATTAAGTGCTTGGAACGGCGCATATATAAGCGTACGAATCCCCTTACCCGCATCGTTGCTAAGTTGGCAGAGGAATTCCAAAATATCCCAACTAAGCGCAATAAAGATAGCAGCAAACAATAGTCGTGGTAGTACCTTGCGTACCGTATAGGCATCTAATATCTCAGCACCTGCTGCTTGGCTTATTACCATGACGAGTGCAGCTATTACTATTAGGCCTAGGGCGAAGACTCGGAAGGAGTTCCAGGC
>Ga0075366_10000054_pt1 | contig 41332 bp, 40 predicted proteins | sample EndMethybrTD3031_FD_72351 | JGI IMG/M metagenome (GOLD analysis project Ga0075366, IMG submission 72351) | Populus endosphere microbial communities from Tennessee, USA - Endosphere MetaG P. TD hybrid TD303-1 | ecosystem: Host-associated > Plants > Roots > Endosphere | place: USA: Tennessee...
AAATAAACTAGCGGAAGGTGCTTCTTAGAATTAAAAATTGTAGAATTTTGTGATTAAGAGATGTATAGTTCATGGCGTTATTTTGAAACCCTTTTGACTTATATAATAGTCACAAGACACGATATACGATAAAAATAAACTAGTATCAATAGTCAGACACGTTGATCGGACTTCCTAGTGATAATAAATAGTTATCAATTGTTGGTTATTAATATCGCCATCGAGCGGGGCACGAAGAGATTATTGTTTAGTAGCCACCGTGGACGTTACCATCGCTAACATCAGCAAAAAAGCGTTCGCAGTGTGATTTCACCACTTTTAAATTATAATACCAGCTAGGCATGATCTGGGGAAATATTGTGAATTCTCTAAAAGGCAGATCATCATGGTGCCGCTTTTGCCAAAGGCTCCCGTTGGATGAATCGCTAATTTTTCATCTTGCGAAATATCCCTTAAAATTAGAACTAAAGCATTGTGGTAGATTTCCTCAGTTTCTCCAGCTGTAAACACAGTCAAATTACGCAAAAGGCCGATGGCAAGTTCAAGCTCTGATTCCTCAAAGTTAGCCAGCCACTGCAATATGTTATAAACGGAAAGACCCCCCTTCAACCTTGCGGCAAAAACATCTAACGTAACGCAGTCGACATTTACATTGAAAGATAAAGAGGCTTTTTTTCAAATATAATATTAAGACGCAATACACTCACCAAAAACATAAATCTGCTTCCAATATTTATTAACTTTATTGGTTTAAAAAAATAGATCGAAAATTTAAATATCTTCACATTACACCTATTACCTCAAAATATGGCATTGTCTCCTCTGATTCAAAATAAACTCCAGCAATACTACTTACATAGTATAAAAGCACTAGATTTTTTCTACCAAAAAGATTACGAATCGGCTTTAACTGACTTCCGTAAAAGTGCGGAAGCCTTCATGAAAATTTTAATATTGAAATCGTACGGAGATCCTGATGGTGATAAAATTATCAAAGGAGAATTGGATGAACAATTGGTGGCAAAATCTCCTGTGAATAAGTTGGAATATCGAGAGCTACTCTATATTGTCAATAAAGGTCTTTTGCAGGTCGGCGAATATGCGCGGCTGAAAGACCTTCAAGCCAAAACAGGTAATGCAGCTCATAACCCCAATAACCCCATAGATTTTAAGCCAGATGCAGAATTATGTAAAACCCAATCATTTCAACTTTCCGAGGCAATTTATAAAAGGCTAAACGAGCCTTATCCTGGAAATTTAACTAACGCTTATAATGGCCCGTTATCTACTGCAACACTACAATCGTTGGAGCCTTCCGCATGGGATGAGATCTTGACTTATACTGATAACTTTTCGACACAAAATAAGTACATATTAGTCTCGCCATCTAATTATGGCCAAATAAGCAGCAATCAATTGGAAGTACTTTCCAGAGTTCATTGGTCATTAATTTTGGATTTTGATTCAAATACAAAAGAGACCGGCCTGTTCAACGCCTACGATAAAACAGTCGGCACCCAAGCTGTTATCCCACTAAATATTAAGCAAGAGGGTCAAAAAGGACTTGTTAACGTAGGAAATTATCCGACAATCAATTGGGTATTTGCAAATGGTCTGAGTTCGATGCCGACCACCATCACCAGTTCAGTTAAGAATTGGAAAAATCAAAAATATCATAGGTTCATCAAAACTTTAATAAAGGATTTCTTTTCGAAGGAAGTTTGCCGTTACGTTGTGGTCTATTTGTGTGATGATTTGAGTTTTGCGGAGGAAATCGTTAGAATAATTTCAGATATTGATGAAATCCCTAAGGATCTTGTTAATCACCTTTTCGTAACAAGCAATCCAGCGACTTATGAAGAAATTGAAAGTTATGATACCGAATTCGATGTCAATTTTAAACTGGTAAATTTAAGTTTTCAAGGATTTTTCAGTGACCTTTCCGGACTGTTACCGCAGCAGTCAGCGGAATCCGAAAAAATCCTTGTTCCGGCTAGAACTGTCGCAGAACAAAACGACATTATCGACATTTCTGACATCTACCAAAAACTAATTGAAGAAAACATTCAAGTTGTTTATCAGCACATCGATAGAATACCTCCAGGAAATAGTGAAAACGTTATCCCCGCTTTCTATCAGGGTGAATTAATTACCTGGCATGAATTGGCTACCCAGATACATGCCACTCGAAATCGAACAGCAGAAATTTTATCACAATTACGATCACATCTAACAACGTTAAAGAAAGCATTTAAGTTCAACTTGTATCACAAACCCGGAGCCGGTGGAACAACGCTCTCAAGAACAATAGCATTTGAATTGAGAAAAGAATTTCCGACAGCAATACTAACAGGTTTTGACAAGGGTAAAACCTATAACAATTTAAGGCTTTTCTTACAAAAGGTAAATCGACCAGCGCTCATAATTGTCGAGGGAACGGACATTTCAGTAAACGAATTGGATGAACTGATCGCATCTTGTAATACCAATAAAATCGTTGCTGGCTTTATTCATGTAAAAAGAACCATGAAAGCTGAAAGTCTCGGAGAATTTGCAGCCTTTATCAGCGATACGATGATGGATGTTGAAGAGTTTAATAGATTCTATTCTAAAGCAGAGATTTATGCAATTGATAAGACTTCAGTAATTAATTTGACAGATAAAAATGGGCCTGATTGCGAAGTAATCGACTTTTCACTGTCTATTAATGAATCCGGGTATAGTAAAGACAAATTAGCGCAATATATCAGTGCCTATATTGAAAAGCTGCGTGATGATTTTTCCAAGTTTACTGTTTATAGCTCTTTAGTATATTATTATTCACAACGGCCTTTATCAGAACTTATCTTCAGATCCCTATTTAAAAAATCATTATCGGCAGAATTGAGGCAGATTGCGGCGCCAAATCAATTCATTCGAAAGATTCTACTTCAAGAGTATAATCAGAAAAATTACAATTACACGGAAAACTGGAGACCTCGATATTCCAAATTTGCGGGGCTGGTGTTGGCCAAGGTATTAGGAGATGGCAAACAAGAAAATTGGAAAGATCTTTTAGACATCTATTCGCTGGATTTTATAAAAGATTTTAAATCAAATAATGAATATTTAACGAAAGAAACACTCAATATTTTAAGGGGCATGTTTCTGGAGCGAAATAACGAGGATTTACTTGGTATTGAGGAACAATGGCGAAGTGCTGTAGATAATGATCAATTCTCCTATTTATTACGTGATATCGCTGACAAGCAAAAACAAAAATCAGTTCTAAAGGCACTTGTTGACGCATATCCGAATGAGAGTCATTTTCTCGGACACATGGCCAGGTTTATATACGAAAAAGCTGAACATGAACAAGAGTTCCAGGATGCAGAGTATTATGTCACAAAAGCAATCGAAAACGATGGTGAAGATGATTTCAACCTTCAACATATCGGCGGTATGTGCAAGAGAAGGCAGTTGGAGTTTATTAAAAGAAATTACCAGAAGTTAAATCTTAAGGATAATCTTGAACCAAAAATTCAGGAGTTGGCAGAACAAGCTAATGATTATTTCAATGAAAGTTTGAGAATCAATCCGTATAATATTCATGCATATGTTGCACAGGTTCAAACGCTGATACTAGCAATTGATTTTGGAAAAGAAATTTCCAAAACCGAAAAGGTCGTAAATTTTATAAATGCTGACGCTAATATCTGGTATTTAGAACAATACAATAAGGTACTGCAGTTGATTCAACAGGCTCAAATGCTTCTTGAACACCAGGAGTCTCGAAGTATAACTACGAAAACGAAAAAATCAAAAAGTTATATCAGCAAGGCTGAAGGAAATGCATTCGAGATCTTGGGCGATTATAAATCCTCGGCGGCACTATTCAAAGATAAGAGCGAAGCTTCTGACCGTCAATTCCGTCCTGCATTTCGAAACATGTATATTCAATCTTTACTATTAGGTAAAGTAGCGGGAAACCGGAATAGAGTAGATTATGCCTGGGGTAAACTTAAAGATGACGAGATCTACGAAGTTCAAAATGTTATCGACAAAACCTTCTTACAGGATCCAGCAAATTTGGCCAACTATCGACTTTGGTTCAAAATGGCGAGGTACGGTCGTTTGGATTTGCCTATAGATGATATCATTGCGAGGGTTAAATTATTCTATGAGAAGTCTGAAAACTCAAAAATTGCCCAGCTTGAGTCTAGCTTTTATTTATTCGTTTTGAACGCCTTAGTTAGTATTCAAGTTGGGGAACAGGTAAATCCGAATTACAAGAAAAGTGCCGAAGAGTTTCTTGAAATCTGCAAGGATCTTTCTCTGAATCCTAAATTTACATATGAATACTTAGTAGTTGGCGACGGAATTGAAAACTTGGCGAACTACCGGTATAGGCCTACTGATGAAGAATCTTTCCAGCGGGTTGATGGTGTAATATCGAAAATTACGAGCCGACAACAAGGATGGATCGACTTGCCCTCGGGGCTTGAAGTCTTTTTTGTTCCTCATATTGGAACATTTATCCAGGGAAAGGAAGAATCTACTCCGGTGTCTTTTCAACTAGGTTTTCGACACGAAGGATTGGTAGCGATAGATGTAAGAAGAAAATCCGATCACGCGAAAACACAAGTTTCTACGGCTGATCAAACTAAAGAAGAAGAACTTGTTGATGATTTATTGGATGAAGTAGTAGAAGAGATAAAACTTAGCCCGGCTGAACTGGCTCCACTTTCTGAAATGATCGAAGAAAAGGACAAACCAGATCAAGATCTATTTTCAAAACCTAAATTGCCTGGGCTAAAAGAAGTAGGGGAGAAAATTGATGTTTCCCAATTTGATAATCCGAAGAGAAGGAAAATCTTTAACAAGTAATCATCACAAATCAACTAATCAAAAAGCTCAAGGATAAAAACGGCTGAACTTTGTTTTTGCAATCGTCATCCCGCTTGTACACTGACCGGCTTTTTAACTTCTTGTCTTATCTTTGTAAGCCAAATAAATATCATGTGTATTTGCTAGTAAATCCTGATGAATGCCCTGAGCATCAATGTCCGAAAATGTATCTACAATAACTTGTTGCCTATACGGATGGACAATGGTACCCTGTATATTGTCAAAGATGCGATAAAATTCCTCTTCAATATCATTTTTCAGAACAGCTGATTTCGATAGGATGATATAAAAATAAAAGGAATTGACCGAAATAAACCTTACGAGGAAGTTTGGCATTGGGCCGCCAAGCTGTATCGCTCCACACCTAGCAGAGGATGGGTAGAATTTACGGCCGTCGATTATTGTGGGCTGGACAATATCTAATTTGACCAGAATTTCTGGATGAATTTCGTTCCCGCTTAAAATATAATCGCGATATTTTTCGAAATCATTATAGTACGAGTTACTGTGCGGGAGGAATTATAAGTGATCTTGAGCAGACTGCGCAGCAGCAAGTCGTAATTATAGGTGAGAGTAAATGGTGTCAGGTCTTCTTTAAAATCTTTAAAATATTGGTCGTACAAAGAACAGAAATAGGCATCCTAAGGCGACAGCTTTTTGTTATTACAATCCGCACAGACATCTGCGACCACTAAATCGCCGGCCATTAGAACGTGTTTTTTACCTAAATAATTAACTTGCAGTTCCGGCATGCGGCTGATCAGGCAGCTGGGCCAGATATGCTCCCTGGTCAGCTTGGCTTTCTTTTGGCAATAAGCGCAGAATCTTTGTTTAGGCATATCGGTTTTTTTGATCTTGCCTGTAAATATAACCTATAAGTTTTATGCTGGCCTAAAATTACACTCATTACCAGTAGTATAAAAAGTCTGAAAATTGGATTTTCAAAAATAATCTGTACTTTTGAAAAATTATTACCTAAAATCGGTAATTAAAATTATTAAAATGAACATCAGTTACCGTTCAAATAAAATAAAGAAAAAGCTAAGTTCTGCGGCCGAGATAAAAAAGGCATATGGGACGATGGCTAAAAAAGTACAGCAGCGATTGGATGATATTGAAGCATCACCCAGCCTGAAAGTACTGATGCAGATCCCTGCGGCAAACTGTCACCCGCTGTCAGGTGATATGCAAGGCGAATGGGCGCTGGACATTTCAGGGAATCACCGGTTGATATTTGATATCAACCATGAGCCGGTTCCACAAAAGCAAACGGGTGGCGTTGATACCCTGGAAGTGACTGATATCAGGATTATAGATACCGCAGATTACCATTAATCCAACCCAAAAGAATAGACATGAGCAGCAATATAAGAATAGAAAGAGAATTGTTAACCAAGCCCGGCGATACCATTTTAGAGACCATCGAGTATCTGAAAATGAGCCAAGTCGAATTGGCTGAACGCATGGGGAAAACGCCTGGAAAGATCAATGACCTGATCTCGGGTAAAGCACCTATTACGGTCAATACCGCTATGCAGCTGGAAAAGGTGCTGGGTATTGATATGCAGTTCTGGCTGAACCGGGAAATGTATTACCGTGAAAAGTTGGCGAGAATTGAACAGGAAGAATTTTTAGAGCAATGCATAGACTGGCTGAAAGAACAGCCGATCAAAGAGTTACAAAAATTCGGGTATCTGAAAACCAGAAATGTAGGAACGGAGATGGTCGAGGAGTGCCTGCAATTTTACGGTGTTGTCTCCCCTGTTGAATGGGAGAATGTATATATCGAAAATTACGCAAAGACCAGTTTTAGGAAAAGCCCCAGTCACAAACCTTTATTGAGTAGTATGGCCGCCTGGTTAAGAATCGCGGAACTGCAATTAAGGAAACAGAAGTTCCCTGAATTCAAAAAGGATAGTTTCAAGGTAGTGCTGCAGGAGATTAAAAGTTTAGTGGTATCCCAGCCGGAAGACTTCCCGACGACCCTGCAATCCTTGTGTCGGCAAGCGGGTGTCGCGGTCATTTATTCCAATAGTCTGCCCAAAGCCCCCATTAGCGGTGCGGCGCGCTGGGTCGGTGGTACACCTTTAATTCAGATCACTGATCGCTACAAGACCAATGATCATTTTTGGTTTACGTTTTATCATGAAGCCGGGCATATCCTGCTTCATGGGAAAAAGGACATCTTCATTGAAGAATTCGAAGGTTTCGAAAATGACACTGGAAAAGAACAGGAAGCTAATGATTTTGCCCGAGACTGGTTACTCCCGGATGACTTTTTGGAACGGATCGATCAACAGCAGGTGGACGAAAAAGCCGTGCGGCGAATTGCTCGCGAGTATGCGACGCATCCGGCTATTGTTGTCGGCCGTTTGCAGAACCTGAATTTGGTTCCCCATTATTTCGGAGCTAATCTAAAAGTAAAGATCAACCTCGATTATTTCATCCAACATTAGTTTATTTAATTCAACCAGCCATGAGTATACCAACCTATATACCGGTTTTCAGATTACGCCAGGAAGAGAAGAAAGTACTGACCTCGTTTGAGTTTGGTACCGATATTTTCCCTTATGTAGAAATTTTCAAGGAATTCGAGCGTTTGCCCCCGAAACCAAAATCCGGAAAGCCCAAGAAGGCCCGTGAACCCAAGCATTTCAACGAAATTTACATCCCAACCTTAAACAGCATTAGAAGCGAGAAAGTTTTTGTAGACCTGCCGGTGCATTTAAACCAGTCCAGGAACATGAAGAAAGAGGTGCTGGAGTTTTTACGCGGTGTGGTAGGTCAGCGAAAGATACGCACAGAATATTTGCTCAGTTTGAGTTACCTGCGCGATAAAATCATCCCGGTGATCAGCACCTATTCGCAGTTAACGGGTGAGCCAAACTCAATTAAATTACAGGAAGCCGATCTGCGGGTGGTATTTCCCATAGTTGCATTCAGAACTTCGGAAAAGACCTTTACCAATGACATGAACCAGATTAGCTCCGTAGGCCAAGAGGATGATTTTCTGATTGTTGACTTAGAAGATTATTGTTTGTCAGACAAAGACGATATGGCAACTATCCAATTCATGATCGATTATTTAAAAGGCTTTGACAAATGCCATGTAGTTCTCCTTCGTAATTGCATTTATAACAGCATTAAGAATTTTGAACTGGAACACGGCGGAAGAATCGAGGTGATTGATAACGGTTTGATGAATAAGTATGACCGCATGGGTGCGGATTGTTTTGCGGATTATGCGGGTATCAAAAAAGACAAGATCGAGGGCGGCGGCGGTATCAGTCCTGGTTTTATTTTTTATGACGCTGTTCAAAATAAGTTTTATGGGTATAAAGGTTCGGAAGCACGCGAACTGGCAGATTTCGAAAACATTATCGTTCCCGCTGTATTAAGGTCAGATGCGGCCGCGCGCATGCAAAGCGATGAGCTGGAATATCTCTCTGTTGATAACAAAGGCTGGAAAATGATCGAAAATATCTGGGACAAAATAGAAAGCGGTAAAAACCAGGCTAAGTTCAAAAGGATATCCATGGAACATTATCTCCATTGCATCCGGACAAAAATACAGGACGGCTATTTCGTGCTTTAGCTGTAAATGTGTGCCGGTTTGATATTCTTATTAAAGAAAAACTGGATATCTATTGGCATGATATCTTTACGATGTTCGACGATGAATTCCCACCTGCTGCGATACCGATCTTTAAGCGCCAGTTTAAAAAGGTCGTTGATCGTCGTGGTGTTATTACTGATCAAAATATCTTCCTGATTTGCCGAACTAAAACACTGGAGCAGTTCTTTTTTTGTTAGCAGCGACAATTGAACCGCTGGATTAAGGTGTTGATTAAACTTCGGTTTGCGGTAAAAGCTGTGCTGATCTTTATCCACGGTGATGATACCGAAATTTGCGGGTATCATGTCAAGGCATTTTTTAAGGTGGCGCTCATGAATCACCAGGTTATTGAACTCGAATGCCGATAAGTAGTCTACCGATTGCTTAACCAACTTATCCAGATTGTCAAGGTTGGACTTGATTTCAAAACTGGTTGTATATCCGTTGATAGTCAGAAAATCCACTCGACTGCTTTTAACCTTGATCTCATAAGCCGCAACCACGTTTTTGTTATGAAATTCCTTGAAGAGTTCGTACTTGAGCACTTGTTCTCCATCATAGCTATGCAAAATCAAATCGTTCAGTCTCCGATGCAATTCTAACTTGCAGCATTTGTTAAAATTATTTTTGGGATAGATCATTAAAAGCAATTCCCGTAACTTCGGACCATAATCCAATGTATTATAACATTTGACTACTTCCTTAACCGCCTTATAATCAATTACTGTCTGCTGACTACGATTTCCCATGTGATTGATGTAAAATAACTCAAAAAAAACAAAGTTTAATAAATTATTTTATGAGTTTTAGGAACAGGGCGTATACCTGATCCTGGTCAAACTGCAGACCGACCTGCGCGGAAATCTTTACACCCAGCACCAATGGGGCGATATCAGCTACCCGCTGGGCCTGGCCATGGGACTCAGGCGGCATTAATTTTAGCCTTAAACTAAAAAGCATTTCCTTATGAAAAGGCTTTTTAGTTTAATGATCAACTGTATTGCACCTGGTACTGGAGCAGGGCCGAGACGGTGTCGACCAGGTCGGTATCCGCAATGACCTGCTGGTCCCCAGTATCCATATTCTTGATCTTAATGGTGCCGTTCAAATCTTCGTCAGGGCCTTTGAACACCACCAGCTGGAACCCCTTTTTGTTGGCATATTCAATCTGCCTACCGATCTTTTTATCCTCCAGGAATACTTTCGTGTTAATTAGCATAGAAAAGATATGTATGATTCAGTTTTAGGTGGTCAAATCAATTCACTTTTGTGATTAAAGGACTATAGCGCTAGGCGTAATGCGGTTTGCCGGAACTTTGATCACTACGATGCCGCGAGGTTCAGGGTCTTTTGCTGTAGAAACTATCTCTAATTTGATGTTACTCTCAAATGACCCTATCCCGTTAAGTTTTGGCGATAAATCAAGAACCAGCAAAATACCGACTTTCGCCGACGTATTTTGATATTCCTTAGCCTGACCAAGATATTTTATTTTTAGTGCGTCAAAAGATGTGTTTTTAGATTCCCGTTTAACTTCCGTGCAAAAATTAAACGAAAGGTACTCGAAATACACATCAGCACGACCACCTGCCACATCCATTTCCTCCACCTTTATTTTACCCCTTAACATTGCCGGATGCATATACTCAAAGTAGTCGGTTTGCAGAATATTTTCTTTCGGAAATGGCTTTTTTTGAAATAAGTATTTCGCTTTGGAATGATTGGCACCTGTATTATCCATGCGTAGCTCCAGAAATTTGAGCGTATAAAATAGAATTGTTTTGAATGCTTTGTTAATCTCCGGATGATTGTAGGTGCTGACCACCTTTAACCCCGTAGTCAGATCGTTGAATTGCTTTTTCAAAATCAATGAAACGTCAGTAGTTTGATCTGCCGTATAAGCGACAACAAACTTATCAAATTCTGTTAACGCATGAGCAGGAAGTTGAGCCAGTGAGGGGACAGCATCCGCTAAAGATCCAGATGCTGCCCCCTCACCATTTCCCGTTTGCCGCGATGATTTGTAAATTTCTATATCAGCCTGTAACTGCTGGGCTATAATAGCCACTTCCTGATCATTATTAAGATGAAGCCATTGCTCTAACAGGAAAACCATTTCCGGCTGTTCAATGAATTTTGCCTGAATGATGGGCCTGGTTAATAATTCAAGGCCGCCGGTTGCAACCTTTTTAAATATAGTGCGACTACAATCGTATATTTTGACCAAGTACTTTTCTATAACGACGATTGGCTCAAGCCATGCGGGTGTTGTGAAATGTTCGAGTAACGTGGTTAAATAGTCCGCCATCTCATACCAATAAAATATTTCGGTATTACGCAGGCCTACCCAATGTATCTGTTGGTTATAATTATCCCAGGCATTATAAATCGAAAGAGCTCGTTTTAAGGCTTCCACCTGCTCTTTCAATTGTGATATATTTTCCCGGTCAACGAACTTTTTCAGTGTCAAAATCGCTGCTGTATAGACATCCGCGTCATGCCTGCCGCATAAGCCGGCTTGCTTGAATAATTTCATGGCCGAATCAAAATTTGAAATGGCCTGGGTTTGAGTTGCCGAGTTAAGTGCCTTCGTGAGAAAACACATACCTAATTCATAAAGTGCATCGTCCTTACCGACTTTGGCGGTGACGAATTCAGTCAACTTATCTACAAGATCTTCCGTTTGAAAGTCTGTATAGCAAACACCTATAATTTTGGCAACGTATTTTAGATATTCAGGATCATCCGTTGTTTCAATGCCTATCAAATAGCCTATCAGGCTATATCTTTTGGCTTTATTTCTGACCGCAATCTCGAAAGCGCCAAGTAAAAAGTAACCCCGAATCATCGATTGACCAGAAACATCACCGGCACGATTCAAAAGGGTGTCAAATGTGTAAGCTAATTTTTGTGGCAGCGTACAAAGTATTTCTATCGCATTTCTGATAGCTATCGGATCATTATTGTCTGCAAAGCACCTAATAATAATTTCTTGTATCAAAGTTGATTCAGTGGTCTGGTCAAAAATCTTCGCATCTTCCAATAATATTTTCAGGAACTCGTCCATCATCTTTGAATTCGCAACGACATCGATCAAATCATGGTAAGCGTTTAAGCCTCCCAGGTCGTCGACGCTGACTAATTGGCCAGATTGCAATGATTTAATCAACAATTGTTCTATCTCTTTCATCGCGATAGGCCTACCATAAGAAGTCATTACCTTTTGCATGCAACCGTTGCTTATCGTCGATATGGGCCAGTAACGTCGGCGATGCAACCGACGCGATTATGATCTGTAACGAAGGCAACACTTTGCAAAGGCCTTCTAATCCATTGATCAAATTATTAAGGTCTTCAGGATTTACCTCTTGAGCGGCGGGAGAATCAATCACTAGAAAACCTGGATGTCGGCCTAGACCACGTTCTTCTGCAACAGAAATCAACGCGATGGTAACGATAACTTTTAATCGTAACTGCTCACCCTTAGATACGTTAGAGTAAGAAGTTGGACTGCCATCTTTATCAATTTTAAGGTGTGGATTGCTCGTTAGTGCAACAGACTGGTATTGACTTAGGCCTACTATTTTACAATAACCTAAAATCCTCTCATTAACATCCTGCAACAGTTCGTCCTGAAGATCTTTGAATCTCGCATGTGTAATTTTGATCGCCGTCTGTAAAATCTTGTTCTCGTCGATAACTTCCGCTACCGGTTTCTCTTTTTCATCCTCAATCACAGCTGTTTTGATCGACTCAACAGTCCTTGCTGTTTTGTATTCTTCCTCTAATATTTCTAACCTCGTCACCTCATGTTTAAGGCCATCCAGTTCGGTTTGCGCTGCACGGACTGTTTGTAGGTTTTCTTCATACTCATCCATGGCAGCTTTAAGGTCAGTTATGGACTGTGTAAGATTAGCATGCCTGAGTTTTTTTGACCGGACACTATTTTTCATTAGGTCACACATTGCTGCTGATGCTCGAACAGATTCTTCCAGTTCGGATAAGATAATGTCGGAATCTTCGGTGTCGATCATCCTTTTATCACAGATCGCGCAAGTATGCTCATTCTTTTCCTTTTCAAGTTGCTCTTGTGTAATTTTGCTTTCACAATGAGGGCAACACGTAGGGTTTAGTCGTTTAAATACTGCATTAGCTGCTTTGTCTTCTAAAAAACTGTTGAGCTTTTTTTTGTCCAGAACCCATTCTTTAGTAACCAGTTCTGCCTTGTCCTCCTCATCTATCAGTTCAAGATAAGCCGTTTTTTCCGCAGCATAATTTACGTTATATTGTTTTTGCAGATCATTGTAGCCGTCATTATTGAACTGTGGAATTGGTCTCAAAGCCAGTTCCTCGCGCTTCAATTTTAATTCGCTTTGGATTTCGACAAGGCGCTGGCGCCTGTTTTCTTTATCGCGGTCCTCAAAAACTGTTTCGACCTGGGCCTCGCTTTTCAATTGTCCGTCCAATGCTTTAAGCGCGGCATGAGTTGATATCCATGGCAGGCCCAAAAACATATTAAGGATTCTCGTGGGTAAGCCACTTAATGCCGTGTCGCCGAACAATGCGCCGTAATCTGTTCCGATAAAGAGAGCCGCTGCCAGTGCGGGCCAGCCATGCACAACTTCTTTACCTGCTTCAACTTCAGAACCCGACTGTCGAAAAGAGGCAATCTGGTTTAGTCCGAGTTCATTCAGCCAAAAATCGGATACGACCTCAGCCATTTCATCTTCGCTATTGAATTCAGAAACAACACTATTTTTTATGTCCCCTTTTAACAATTCAATCTGACCGCTGACTACATTATCTGCCTGCTGCAGGCTTAACAGATATTTTTTATCATCTATCCTAAATTTTAATGCTGCTTCATTAATCCAACTCTTTACACCCGACTGCAAATCGGCAGAAGCTTTACCTTTAAACAACCACTTAATTACTTCCAGGGCCGTTGTTTTTCCCTTGCCATTTTTATCAGAGAGTATACCCCAAACGCCAGCATTCAGATCAGCAAATTCAAATTTGAAGTCATTATTATATTCGCCTTTTTTTTGACCTGAAAACGATATGTCAAGAAAATTCACCCGCTTTGGAGTACCTGTGTTAGGCGATTGCTTGATATTATATTTCTTAAGAAACCGTTCGACGATTTTTCGATCGTAACCGGATTTCTCAGCGATATTATCTAGCCATCCTACCTTTTTCTTTTCAATTGCGGCGGTCGTTTTTTTACTCATTTTGCACGGTTTAGGGCCTTAAGTCTATTAATTACTTCGTTTTTTATGGAGGGGATTTGCGTACCGAGTTGCGTAGTGGCATAACTCATATGCTTATACTGTCGTTCTTTTAATGCACTACCTCCAAGTGATCCCGCTATTTCTTTTACCAGCTTTGCCCGTTCGTCATACCAAGCCAAAGAAGGGAATTCAGCAGTCACATCATCAACTAATTGGACTGACAAAGGTGTTATGTAATAATAATAAGCTTTTATGGTTTCATCGGATTTATCCCCATCCTGGTAAACTAAGCCTTTAGACACCAATAGGGACAATGACTCATGTAGGTTTTCGAACGCGCCGAAACGGTAACGAATCATAGGAATTGAGCGCAGATCTGGTTCCTGGTCGTCAATAATATTTTCTGCTTTAAGTAAGTATTTATCTTCTCCAGTTTCGTCATACTTATTTAGCAGTTCATATGCGAGAAAATCGGGATACCGGACCCAAAAGTCCAGCGCATGTAATTTAGCTTTCCCATCAAAAAAGCCCACATATCCATCGGGATGGTTTGAAATCTTATCAGATCCTCTTACTAAAATGTAAAGTAAACGGATAGCATCTTGAACTGTAGTAGTTTGAGACATTTATAAAAGTAATGATAAAGGCAGGTATTATTAAAAAATACAATCATCTAATATAAAGACAGCATTTTAAAAAGAAGAATTATATATGAAATAAGCAGATTGCAAGACGTTCTAACTTGCATTTCATTACATCCATAAATTGGCTCGAAATAAGGTTAGGAGACCATGGCTTCAATTATTTGAAGGCTCAATAAGGTAGGTTTTTTGCATTATGCGCACTTGCGATGAATAAATGATAACTGAACAATATCATAATTTCACAAAATATTTTATGCTTAACGGTATCTTTAAAAAATTCAAGCTATTTGTCCATCAAAATGTCGAATAAAGATCACGTGGTTTGGGCGATGCGAATGCGATGTCCAAACCAGTCGACCTTTTAAATGCAGTGAAAATGCCGAATGAGGTATGAATGAAGCTGCTGGAGATGCTTTCCTGATTAATCTCGTACGCTTTCATCGAAATTAAGCCCACCTCTGTGTTGGCCAGGCGCCGAAGTAACCGATATAGCTTTCGCTACGGCCACAACGTTAAATGACTTCTGGTATCTGGCGCGTCATACCGAGCTTAGAAATATTAACTTAGCAAACAACTTTATCATATTTACTTGAACCATAATGAAGCTGGACATATTAACTCAAAACCTGGTCGAAAACGCTGCGAACCTTATTGACCAAGAAGGAATTCCGAGAGACAATGTTTGGAGCCAGCATTATTTCATAGTAAATGGAAAAGAATATCCTTTTAAATACCTCGCCTATCGGGCATTGAGGATACTCGGGAGGACGGAAATCAAGTTTGAGTCAAACGATCCTTACCGGAATTATTTTAAAGACGTGTTGGGTTACAAAATGACCTATTACGAAGGTGGCTATAATTTCTTTACACTGGACGAACTGCAATATTACAATTCGGTCTATAATAAGCCATATCGCAAAGACGAACCCACCCATCAGGTTTACCCTAATAAATTATATCCGCTTATTGCTAAGGTCAATTATTGGGCTGCACAGGTAGCTACCGGTGATTACAAACTAAAAAAGGATTCCAATTGGCTAACGGCTTTTTCTGCGAATATTGCGCCGTATATGTGGCCGCGTATATTCAAAGGAGAGGATAAGGACATTTTCTTCAATGTGGAGGTTAATGCACCCAATCAGTTTATTGGTTATAAATTGGATGGCTATATAAAAACCAAGAAAGAGTTAAATGATGAGCAGAAAGGAATTTTATGGGATTTCAAAAATGAAATAGACTGGCAATGGATAAAAATTAAATTCTCGGATGTTCCCAATTATACCTGGGAACGCCTGATTGCCGAGACTAAAGCATATATCAAAGCCTACGATAAGCATTACGATCATTTAAAGAAAAGGCTTTACAAAGAAAAAAGATTGGCCAGGATAACCTGGAATACTAACGGTTGGATCAAACCATCCGGGCGGGCAGGTAAAGCACTCAGCAAAAGCCATGAAAACGACCACGGATTTGGTCACGAGGAATGGTTGTTCGATACCGATCAGATTATCGGGAAACTTAAATATGGCTTCCTGGAACCTATCCATAAATTCAAAACCAAGTATATAGGCAAAGTCTTTGATCTTTCCCTGCTCACTCGCAACTCTTTAAACAGTACGCAATATTGGGTTGCCACATTAAAAAATGTGGAAGTACTCACCCCTGAAGAAGCGGTAGCCATGTTACAGGATTATAGAGACAATGGCTGGTTCGATCAGATGAAACAGGATCTTAAAGCGGTTGACCTCGATGGAACTATGCTAGATCAATGGGTAAAAACCGATCCAACGGCGCTGATCAATATTAAATTTAACGCAGCACAATTGACAGATTTGCCTTTGCAACTTATTGAAGTAGATAATCCAGATGACATCCCGGCCGATCATTATGTACTTTATCATGCCGATGAAAAGCTAACCGACAAATACGAAGCAAAGATTAAACAACCTTTCTCCTTCGGTTCCGGGAGCACCGAAGCTGATCTAAAAAAGAAGGGAAAGCGAAAAAGTTATACGACAGAGCGGGAAATGGAATTTCGTCATAACGACCTTCAAGAAAAGCTTCTACTGTTCTTACAGGATCAATACAAGAGTAAAGAGGATGTGAAGCGCGAATGCACAGCCTATGGCGGTTGCCGGATAGATATTACCCGAAAAACTGATACGGGGTATATATTTTATGAAATTAAGACTTACAACAACTTATTGACCTCTGTTCGTTTAGGTATCGGTCAATTGCTCGAATACAATCTTTTTCCTCAAGCCCAACAAGCAGAACAAATGATATTGGTATCAGACCAGGCAGCAACCCCGGAAATACGTGATTATATCCTGCATTTAAAATCCTTTATTAAGCTGAATTTCTCCTATATGCACTTCGATCCAAAGCTTTGCATGATCATTAGCGAGATTTGAGACTAACAATAATCAAATCACTAAGCCATATAGTAATCCATATACTTTACAATGGTTTAAATTCTATCAGGTTACCCGTATTAGAAAAGCGATAATCGAAATGGCCAAGGCGCAATACGACGTCACCTGTTCCGTTGCCGCTTATGATCTGATAACGCCCATAATTAATTTCTTGAAATGCCAATCGGGTTATTGGATGCCCATAATGACAAACTCGGATCATATGGAGGTTAACCAAACCGCCATCATAGGTATGCAGGGGAATGAATTCATTGCCAAAAGCGTTAGGAATTGCCGACCAGGCCTCGGATTGGATATTGATTTCCTTCTGCGCACCAAAATCGTCTCCCGACCTGTACTTATAAGCGGCGCGGGCCAAAATATCATAAACTGTTTTGTTAACTTGTTTTAATTCTTTAGCCCCTGTGCTAAAACCGTCGTCGTATAAAAAATTACTCAGTAGTCCATTGGTAAAATACAGGTAAGTTTTGATCCGTGATGCATAGAACATCCCGTTTCTGGATACATTAGTCAATTTCAGAACGCTGGCTAGATAATCTACGGTTAGTGATTCATTTTCAATGCCAGATTCCAGGATGTTCTTGATCTCACCACTCGTATAATATTTGGTTACGGAAAATCCTGTTAACGCTTTTTTTAAATCGCGATCTGCAATAAACGTGATCTTTTTATTTGTGCGGATGAAGACAATATTCCGGGTAAAAATCTCAAATGCAATATTTGTTATTTTATCACTTTGGCTGCTAAATAAAATCATGACCTGATCCCTGTGATAACCTAAAAACGTTATACAATCATTAAAGGATAAACCAGACATTTCAACCGGTGCCTGCCGAAAGCCATTGCCGTCAGGAATAAAAATATCGGTAGCAGCTTTGTTAAAATAAGACATATTAGGTAGAGATCTTTTTGGGAATGTTCGTCACTTTGTTGTTAATGAAATCGTGAATGCGTTTTAATTCAGCATTGCTGAAGCTAACAACAAAGAGCCTTTCAAAATGCTTTAGCTGTTGGTTGATGTTGGTACTGTTTTGAAAAAGTTCCCATATATTAGTTAAACCTTTAAACCGGTTAATCACTTTACGGTCTTTAAACCAATCCATAGAGTGAGTTAATATTTTGCCAGCTATCTTGGCAAAATTTATTTCTTTCAGGCCATCCTTCAAATCATGCGATTTCAAGAAGGTATTTGCGCTTTTATCAAGATCCGCATTCTGAAAAACATCTAAGTGATTATGTAGCAGGCGATGACTGGGGTCAACGTATTTTTTAACAAAGGTCGTCCAAAAAGAATTGAATGCCTTCCGTGCATCTAGCTGTTCCCGTATTGTCGGCGATTCTTGAATCTGCCGTTCCAGTAGTATGAAATGCTCCCTTAGTTCTTGAAAGTCAGCACGGAGCTGAGCCAATTTAGCTGGTATCTGGTCGATGTTATCCAGTTGAGCAAGCAGTATCGTAGTAAATGGCGGTATGGGTAAATAATGATAACCCAAACTCTCTAACAAGTTTTCAAGCTGAACTTGATGTAATTTTGATAATTTCTCCAGTGCTTCTATCGAGTATGGTGTTTTTACAATTTCATTGACCTGCTGGCCGTACAATCCGATAGGAAGTGTAGTTTGGATTGTGGAGGTATTCGATACACTGATCAGATTGCTGATTAAATCATGAGAACTGGTTTGAACCTCAGAAACGATAAATTCATCTTCGTCATTAAATTCTCCCGTGACCAGGGGAAGTTTGGTTGCCGGTTTAGATACATCACTTTGTATAAAATAATCTGTTTTTAACTTTCGACCATATTCAGTAATGAACTCTTGTTCAGCTTCCTTTTTGCTTTTCCCTTCACGGTTAACCTTATAGATCACCCGACCCGGGGTTTCTAACACACCGCTTACAAATTTTAAGCCGGTCTCGCGTACAAGCATGTTGAGTATTGGCCGCCCTGTAGGAAAAATTGCAGGTGCCGTCAAACTTAAATGATTCAATTCATCCAGTGATGTGTAAAATTCTGAACAGCCAATAAAAGATTCTACAAAGGTGTTTAGCGAAAAGATAAATTCCGGTGTCGGCTTGCCATAGCCTCCCAGGCAATAATCCAGTTCATCTAACAGGCTCAAACTGATGTAAGCGCTATTATAATTAACAGTATCTTGGATAAGGTCTTCCATTTTCAAAAATAAGGTTTTACAATAAGATCATTTTAGATGAATTATTTTTTACTTGATTCCCTTTTTAGGTGAGCATATCTGTTATTATGCTCCCTTTTGGTTTCTTCATCCCCATCATAATATTCATATATGTTTTTATATGGGGTCACTAAGATATTGTAATCGTTTTTTAAATGATAAACGATATAGCGACTATAATCCTCACCAAAAGGACGATGTAGCTCTTTCGTATCTGTTAAATAACGTTTGATAATTCTGCCTATCAAATAATTTACATCTATCAATTTTGAGTATCTATGATTGATGTCCTTAGCTATTCTCAAGCATGTTTCAGAGTATAAAATCGCATGATGCCCTTTCAATTCGATTTTCTCCATAGATACCACAGGGGGCGGAGATATATTTTTACCTGCAAATTTCGTTTTCCAGTTCGCGATAGCATTCTTGAACTCATCGCTATTAGACACCTTTACTAATTTCTCACTCGGATATCCAGAGCGGTGGGCGACACAATGGCGTAAGAGTTCATAAAACTTCAGTATAGGTAATAGGTCTTGTATATCATCCAGTGGCCATCCTAATTTTTTATACAACGCAATAATCTTGGTTTCTTTCTTTTCCTCCTCGTCAGGTTCGTCTTCGTCTGCTTCTTCAACAACTACCACGGCAATATCAACCTCTGTCTGATCTTTAAAACCAGATAACGAACCTTCCATTTTTTTGAAAAAAACGTCAAATGCAGAATAAACCCCAATAATGCCAGTTTTAGCCAGATCATTTTTCAGCTCTGTTAATTCCTTCTTTGGATCGTTAAAAATCCTGGGCGTCCACCTTTCGCCGGAATCTTTAATGAGTTCGTTTATTAATTCTGAAAGCTCTTTATCGTTCGGTTTTGCTTTGAAAAGGTACCCCACGGCAACAATCGAAATCTTGATATAATTATTTAGGCGGGTATGCGCTGATGAATAAACTTTATAGGGCGGAGATTCAAACTCTTCCATGATAAATTCTTAAATTTGTTCGTGAAATTAACTAAATATAGCTTAGTTATATAAAGAGTCCACCCAGGTCGTTGGTTCGAATCCAACTTTTCCCACATATTTCAATGGCATTTGGGAGGGTAAGTCTCAGCCCGGTAGAGCTTGGACCTCATTTAACGTTGTAGTGATCCACTACAACGTTTTTTTAAATTTCACTACTTTTGATGCCCGTAAGGGCCGCCCGGGATTTTTTGGGCGTTAGGAGGGTATTATAATTTATGGGGGCGTTATTGTAGGTTGATGATCTGAATTAACCCCACTACAATAAACAACACCCCGACAATATTTAACAGCGTTTCTAGTATCTTGGTTAAAATCGATCTTAAATAGCTGCTAAAAATTTGCACACCAACCACACTTCTGCGGTTAAACCTTCGCCGTCCGATTTGGTAGCGGATAAATAAACCTGTTATTAAAAGCAGTATGCCGTAATGATTGGTGTGGTAGGTATGAATAAATAAAAGTGTCATGATTTCATGGTTACAAAGGGGGATTGCTCCCCCTTATGAATTAATTGAACAATAATGCTGACGATCCGTGTTGTGTAAACTCGTGGCAAAGGTCAAAAGCCGATTGGCTTCTTTGCAATCCTGTGCCGTACATAATGGATTTAAATTTGGCTTCATCATTCTTGAAGTTTCGCACGTTTTGAAAATATCCAGTCACCGCATTAAAAGCGCCAAACACTGTTCCTTTCGTAGTGTCCTCCTGCTGGGTGGGGCTGATCATGGCATACTGAAATACATTATCCACCATGTTATTAAAATGGCTGGAAAGTTCATCATCTGCGCCGTTCTGCACATGGATTAATACCTCCCTGCTCGGCGCCATCGCCAATTGTATCAGCTTTTTAACTTCCCTGTCAGTTATTCGAACTCTTGACCAGCGGTTATAGATCGCTTCTAATTCGTTCGCTAAACTGTTGGCAATGCCCATCATTTTATGCGCTTCCTTTAGCTTTTCGTTCGCACTTGCGGTATGACGTATTTTAATGCAGTTGGTATGGTTGCGCAAAGCGGCGTTAAGCGTATTGGCGCAAACAATTCTTATTGGTGTAAAGGCAATTTGAATACTGCCCAAACCATCGTGTGACGTTGAAAGGAAAAGATATTTTTCGATGCAATCGTTACGACCGACACGGATATAATCAGGCAGTTTTGCCGTTATGAAAATTTTTGAGCCATTCGACAAAGCGCCTGCCGTTTCGTATAAAATGCCGTCCTTACCGCCTACAATAGCATCAAAAAAAGTAAAGGCATTAACATTCTGCAATATTTTGTAATCATTACCCACTACGCCTAAAACCTGCTCGGTGTCGGTGCGTACCGTAGCATAAAAATTCGGTACTTCTATTTCAGGAATAATAATATCCGTTTCAGGGTCGCCGTTGTGGTTTGCCGTATCATAAGTAAATAAAGGTCGTTTCTCTACATGATAGTCTAAACAGGCGTGTTTGATTGCTTCCGCACTGGTGGGGTAATCGCTGATGATCTGCCCCAATCCGTGCCACGCTTTTTCCTTAACTGAAAAAAAGCTGTGTTTACCTGTTTGTTCATTGAAATTAATATCGTGTGCCATGATGTTTAAGATTTTAGTTTATAGTCCATAAATTTCAGTTCGTGTATTTTCACCTTTTTGGTGTTGCTGATGGTACAGGTGGCCGTTTGCTGTATCTCGGTAATAGCCTCGTGTACATTCTTATGCTTGGTTTGTATGGTCGCTTTGACCAGTAAGAAAATGGTATCGTACATGATTTTATAAGTTATAATCGTTTGCAAATTGTGCCAGTTCGAACTGAAAACCTGCGGGGTTTTCCTTAGCTAATTGTTCTGCATAACCCTCCCAAAATAGTTGGTTGGTTATCTCGATAAATATTTCTAACATTGCCATAGATTAAGATTAGGAAAGTCTTAAATAACGCCCCCTTTTTATGTTTTGGGTAAAGGGGGCGTTTCCATTTTTAAGCCTGTGGGATAGTGATACCCGCTTCGATTTCTGCCAGTTTATTCACGCAAAGGCTGTTTACATACTGCGCAACCGATTCAATAATTACAGGGTTCTTCGTTACAAATTTGTGGTTGGCATCATCCTCAATAGTCAGTTTGCAGCCCTGGTAATAATTACCGCCCAATTCTTCGGCATCTTTTTCAATGTCTACCTCAAAGGCTTCTAAAGTATTAATGGTATTCAGCAGGTTATCACGTTGCACCATACGTTTATGCAGGATTTTAACCAGTTCCAACGTGCCGTCTAAATTCAATACCGGTTTTTCGGATTTGGCTTCAACTTTTCCCGGCCCGGCTTGCGGTTGTGTCTGTGGCACGGACGTTACTTCCTTGGCAGGACTTTGTTGCTCCTGCTTTTGTTGTTCCTGTAGCGGCTTTACTTCTTCTTTGTCCGCACCTGTTGACACTTTGTTAACAGGATTGCCCGCAACAAATTTTTCCACCTTGTCCGCTTTAACGGTGTTAATTCCCTTAACTGCACCGTTGTTGTTTTTTGCATTTGTTTCCATTTTTTTAGAATTTAAATTTTCCGCCCTGCGTACTACCTTTCGGCAGGAGCCATTCCTGGCTTTTTGTTGAGCACCTGTCCTGATTGAGCGGGGATTACAGGCAGGGCTTTTGGAAAAAAAATACTACCCGAGCATAGCGAGGCGTGGAGATTTTTTTTTCAAAACCCGCAGGGCCTGGCCTTGACTGGAAGCCACGCGGATCAGAAATTTGTTGCTCAAACAGCCTAATTACAACTTGATCAGTCTTTAAAAAAGCTTTATAGGCGGAAGGGAGAAAGTGCTTGCGGTTTGGGCTATGCGCATGCGACGCCCAAAATGCAAGCGCTTTTAAACGCGGCGAAGCTGCTAAAGAGAGGAACGAACGAAGCGGTTTCAGGCGCCTGTCTTAAACAAGCTAAAAAATGTTTAGATCACAAATTTTCCTGATATTGTATGCCTGTATTAACAGCTCATTTAATGAAATTCAGAGATTTATCAAAAGAAAACCCTACTCACCAAGCGGATATAGATGCTTTAAACTTTTCTGGAATGTTATCAATGCCGGCGAATAACAAAGTAGATGGCTATTTTCGCGAACGCTGGAAAAAAGGTGATTTTACTTTAGCTGAATGGTTAAAACATGGTACACTGGCGCAAAGTACTGAAGCTGCAAGTAGAATGACTGTTTTGTATGATCTTTGGTTAGAGTATAAAGTTCAGCAAAAGTATCGTGCACGATTTGAAAGTTTAGCCAAATTCGCACCACATAAGGCTTCTGAATTGGCGCTTCAATATTTAAAACCTTTAAAAAAGATCCTGAAGAGTGAGCTATCCGGTTTAGAACTCTTAAGGTTCCAAATTGATTACAGCTTAAAGAAAGATGTAGCATACCCGGAGTTGATCAAGCGTATCAACAAAGAAAAAATCAAAAACAACGACATTTTCGACAAGGACAATTATGCTCAGGCAGACGTTTTTATTCGATATCTTAAGTGTTTAGAGCAAATTGCTGCGGAAGGATATGATACTGTCCCTTTTAATATTGAACCCTCGCCTGAAATATCCTTTGCTGAATATTGGCCCGAGATAGTCATGCTTAGCCATAATGTGATAGTTGAATATTCTACTAAATGGTCAGTTTACGAGGAACATGCCTTTGCGAATTATACAGTAAATAAGGTTGCAGGTTATAATAATCCGTGGTCGCTTAAGCATCACATCGAAAAATTTTTTAACCCCGGCTTTGATCTGCTGATGACCAATCTGATGAGATATGATCATGCGACGCAACTGCACATCATGAAAATGTTGAACAGCAAAGCTGAGGAGTTAAGATGGATCGTGCAAGATGGCGAATACCAGGAGGCTGGGGATGAAGATCACTATGGTCGGCGCTTTGAGTTTAAAGAATTCGTTAATTTAATCTACAAGGGTGATAATGATATTCAATTAGGTACAAATCAAAAAACAAGGTCTTTTTTCGCGCGGAAAATGGCCGAATATGCCGTCGCCTGGCTGGAAGCGATGGACAAAATAGAACGCCGATTTGAACATGCGATTAACAATTTAGAGCTGCTAAAAATTGCGCCTGTCAAAATGAACTTTGATGTTAAATCAGTTTTTGAGAGCATATTTGTTATTGAATCAATAGAGGGCGCAAAGCAAGGGACTGCATTTTTGCTTGAAGGTGTTGGCCTGGTTACTTGCGATCACTGCGTAAGAGATAGTGAAACTGGGCTATTTTTAGTTGATTTGGAGATATTCAAGGGGAGCAACATGGCAAACAGGATTAAAGTGAATGTTAAAATGGCGCATCAACATTTGGATATCGCATTATTGGACATCGCGGAAGGTAAAGCATTAGATGCCCCTGCAATGACAAAAGGCAATTCAGATAGCATTACTTACCAGGATTATATTGCGGTAGCCGGTTTTCCCAATTACAATTTCGGGGATACTGGTTATTTTATGACCGGACAGGTTACTGGTTTCAGAACTATAAGCTCAATATCGCATATCTTAGTAAGTAATATCTTAGTTGAAGGTAATAGTGGCGGCCCTGCATTTGACGAAGATGGTCACGTTATCGGAATCGTCGTTACCGGCAGCGAATCATTTAAAAATTCTTCGCGTACCGAAAAACATGGCCTTATCCCAATCAATGTGCTTGAATTTTTTAATAAAATTGATCAGAAAACTTAATCCCTAACAATATCCATATGGCCAAAATTGACCGCAGAATTTATAAAGGAACTAATATGTTCCATTTAGTTTATAGCTCTATAAAGATGGATGTCGATGGCATGCGGGATTACATTGAAGAAACCGCGCATACATTAAATCACAAGCAGAATGAACTGGATAAAAAGTATGAGGCAGCCAAACTGGAAGTAGATGAAGATGATCCTTGGTTTGACTCTTATTTTCAGGATGAATTTTTGAGGCTGCATAAGCTTTTTCCAAGTTATACTTTCAATTCACTTTTGGTTAATCAATATTCGCTGATCGAAAGATGGTTGCGGAAAATCTGTGAGGTCTACCAATCTAAAAGCCATTCGAAAATTAAACTTTCCGACATATATGGCAGTGATGTGGAGAAATGTAAGCGTTATCTGAATTTAGTAGCGGAAGTCGACTTTCAACAATTTGATAAAGAATGGAACCGGATCAAATTTGTTGAGAAACTGCGGCATAATATTATTCATAATGCTTCACAGGTGCCAAAGACTAAAGAAAACGACAACCTGGTTAATCACCTTAAAAAGGAGTCATTTATCGAATACGAACCTGCTCATGGGGAATTTTTTATAAAAGATGCACAGTTTCTTATTGATTTCGATGGCGTCATCCTTTCATTCTTTGATGGTCTTACAACAGCATTGTCAGCGAAAAGAGTACTCGCTAAAAACAGCAAAATGCGGTACAATAATGATAAGTGGGGAGAAGAAAAATCAGAAGCCATTGTGTCCGGTATCATTACCTGCAATTTGATAGTGGACAGGCTCGCGTCAAATGAGCTAGTGGATAAGGAACAATTAAGCCTGCTAACGGGTACATTACACCGGATGGCATATAACAGCACTAAATTATTAGCTTTCTTTTCTGATGGTGATTGGGAAACTGGTGATGCGGGGTTAATTATGGAAAAAGGAGCAAAGGGCCTTGAACATTTAAAAACTGTATACAAATAGCTTTTATGGATCTGGACAAAATAATTTCCCTAAATACGCCAAAATTTGATTTGTGGGACAGGCAATTCGATGAGTATTTACGAGCGCAATATGAACCCCATGAATTAAGCCAGGACGAAAACGAACGAATCTTTTTTCAAAGCAATGAACTGTTGATGGATATTGCCAGCAGTTTCTTTTCTTACGGAAAATTTAAAGATAAATGGGATACTTCTAAATGCTACGCTCACATCTTTGGTCAAAGTTTATTGCTTAAATCTGAGAAAATGGATCTGACCTTTCAGTGGGGAGCAGACAGGGATTGCTTTTATCTAGAATCCTATATTATTTGTGCTGAAAACCTGCGCTATATGACCGATGACTTTTGGGAATTGATATTAGCGTTAAAAAAACAGGGGGAATTCGCATTCTCTGGCATGGGCGGGCTGAACATGGAAGAAAGGGCATATTTCGAGAACAAAACAAGTGCGATTTTTCAAATGATCCGGAATTTCATGTTGTTTCAGACGGAAAAAATGAATGGCAGCAATTGTCAGCAACCTCCTTCCCTGGAATTAGGCCATTTTACAATCAAGTGGAATTTTAAAACAGATTGGGAAACCTTATTAGTAGAAACCTGCAAGACGTTCAAAATACTTTACGCTATTAATTACCAGCTTTGGAAAATAACGGATTTGGCTAATAAAAAAAGCAGCTAAGGTGAATTTAGATCAATAAACTATTGACTAAGCTTATCTTTGTTTAAAATTTACCCCCATGGCTAGAAGTTTCCGATCACAAACAACTGAAAAGTATCAATGCCCGCAATGTCAAAACGCGCGCGAGTTTCACGAGGTTCACCGGAACTGGCAATGCCCGGTATGCGATCATAAAGTTCGCATTCGGTTGGAAATAGATGGATTTGCTCATGCCTGTTACAGGTTAACGCCCGGTCAACTAAAAGTCGGAGAAATTGTAACACTTGAAAATGAACATATCCATGAAGTGCTCGCAATAACTAAAAATGGCCGTCAATACCGAATCGCACTTAAATCTTATACCTCAATAATTTTCAATGAGGATGAAATTATTACACAAATAGATGGTGGATGGTATCTGGATTAATGAATGTTTCGGAGTGAAACCACAGCCTGCCCATCAACAGACTGGAATTAGTTTTGACAACTATGATTAACCGGATGCATCGGGGATTGGCGCATAGTTAGCTGTCAAGACCTTAATACTCGCCCTTGCTTTTTCAATATCCAAATAATAGGTACGTTCTTTTAAATGCAGAGGTTTAAGCGCATACTCCAATGTTTGTGGTTCAATGGTATCAAATAGCAATTTTAATAATTTATTATCATATAAATAGTCCTTTAGATCGGTTAAAGTAAACGTGGCTCCCTTCCAGGTTATGAACTCACCTTCATTAGTTTTAATCGTACCGCTGGTAATAAAATTGTGTAATTCATGTACATTCCTTACCGGGTGGGTAAAAACGTTACCGATGAAAAGCCGGTTCGAAATGACGATTCCGGTGACCAGCTCTTTTATGTTAGTTAGATCGAGGGTGGTTTTCTGCGCGATATTTGGAATTAGGTAGCCAGCATCAAAATCATCTTGTAAAATTTTCAATTGCTTTTCAGCTTTCTTAATATAATCAAAGGAGGTCCGGAGATCATGCATACTTGTTGGTAGAATGGACTGCTTACATTCGAAAATTATCAACGTGTCTTCCATTCGGGTAATAAAGTCTATATCAGTTAGCCCTTGATAACTTATACCCGAGTTACTCGCTACCTGAATCTGCTGAAATGCATCTTTTAAACGTTCAACCAAAGGGTCTTTGGTGCCATCGGTCATCAAATTGACATTGCTCGACTTATATTCAGAAGCATAAAGGTTTCGCAATATATTGCTTTCGGCAAAAACTGTAAGACCTATCAGGTAGAAGCCTTCGATAAATACGAAAGGGTGGTATTGAATATCAAATAGTTTTGTGTCTGCCGGTTCCCAGGTGACAATATCTAGGAAGGTCGTAATATGTTCCTCCTCCGTCAGCAAACGAAGCATATCATAAACTTGATCCTCTGTTAATGAAGGAATGAGGGAGTTAATCATGTGCTGAGGAAGTACTTCTTCATTTTCATTGAGTGGCCGTGAAAATAAAAAATTGATCAGGATGAAAAACCTTTGAATTTTTAAAAACTCCAGGATGGTCAAAGTGCCTCTTATTTTTATACTTTTTACTTGTTCAAAGTCCAGCAACTGTTCTTTAAAAGCGTGAGAAAGGTAAAAATACTCATGTTTGAAATATGTATCCGGCTTTATAAAATGCTCTACAATCACAGCCATTAATTCAGGTGGCAATTCCAATGCATAACGGTAATACCTTGGCTCATCCCTGAATTTAAAAACATCGAAATCCTTGTTATTAAGTATTTGATTAGCCAGGTCTTCTATAGAAACAGCATCTTCGCGTAGGTCGCCGGCCATTGCAACTTTGTCATTTCCATACTGTAATTCACTACGTATAAAGCCCAAGTGTATTGATTTTTCAAATGCCTCTGATGGTGCTGCGAATAATAGGCAACCGGGTGTTTTTATTACAGCATAGCCGAAATGTTCGACTTTAATTTCAAGGTCTTTAATATCGCCAATATAACATGAGGCGATGATGATCTTCATTATCCTGCCTTTTAATACATAGTTTTCTTCCACTCTGGCCGCGTCTTTTACACTAAGCTGATGCGTTTGACAGTATAAAAAAATTAAATAGCTTACAGACGAAGCAACATCTTCCTTTGACCTTCCGGAAATCAGTTCTGTTCTTATTTGCTCTGTGGGATAATGATCTTCCAGGAACAGAAAATCAACAAAAGCCATAAGCGATTTGATCAACGAATAACCGTGGAAATTTGAATTGAACCATCGAAATTCCTGTAAAATCTCTACGCGAAGATCTTTAAGTGTCCTTAACGTGGGCGCGAGACTAATAACGTGGGTCAAATAATCCAGGTTTTCCTGACCGGCATACTGATGCTGATTAAGCAATTTGAGTAGTTTTACTGATAAGTCAGGTACGATACAATTGGTTTCCATATAGTTGGAATACCGGAAAAGCCCTTTGCGCCGGATAAAAGCAAATGTTGCCGTATCATTAAGCATGATGCCGGTGATTAAGCAGTTAAGACTTTCTACAAACCTGGCTTGCTTTACTGCTGCAATGGTTTTTTCATGAAGATCTGTAAGCTGGCGCTTACTTAATAATAAATCCCCTGTTTTGCAGGCATCAAGTAAAAGCAATGTATCAGTTTTGGCGAAATCAATTGTCGAGTATTCCATAAGTGTTGAACGGCTAATTTACAATATGAAATCGTCATGTTTCTGTTTTTAAGGGCATCAACAAAAAAGGCTGCCGTAGGCAGCCTTTTTTATAATACCTACACTGTTTATTTTACTTGTTTTAAACTTTGTACCTCAGCACGGCCGGATTGTGCTAGCGTCTTAATATTTTGATAGGCTTTGCGCAAGCGGGTACCGGCTGCTTTGTTACTTTTTAAATAGAACTTGTCTGCGTCTTTTTCAGTTGCTACAATTAATGCTTTCAATTTTTCAAATGCATTCATGATATTGATGTTATTAAATGGTTTATAAATAATTTGTTCCTCTATGATTTTGAGTGTTAAATACCTATTTCCTGGCCTTGTGCCTGCTCTTTGGCATTGCTTCTGGTTTGCACCTTTTCCTGCTTCGGCACTTTTAAAAAGTCCTCGCGTTTTTCAGGCGCGCCATTGTTAACCTGGTAAAAGTTAAGGTTGCCGTAACGTGGAACCGCTTCGATACGCAGTTTAACATCCTTGCCGTCTTTGCCTTCTACAGTTACCACCGGACGGTTACCGTTTTTCAGGTCGGCAACTAACTGTTCCTGTTTTTTAGGATCGGCATCCAGCTTGATCTTATACTCTTCTATGGCTTTTTTGACGTCATAGCCCCAGCCTTCGCTGAACTGCTTAACCTCGTAATTACCGTATTTATCTTTAGGCTTGTCAAACAGGAATGTTGACCAGGCTTTGTACTGCTCGCCGGCACGATTGACCAGATCCTCACGATAAACTGAACGGCCCTGTAAAAGATTGGCAGCCTGGTTAACCGGGAATCCCGCACCTTTTTCCACATAGAAATGGTTGCTGATAGCAGGGCTGTAGTATTCCTTTTGAAAATCCTTGGCGACATAATCAACTTTACCTTCTTTCATGGTGGCTAAAGTAGTTTTGAACGGCAGGTCATTTCCGGTAGCTTTGCCGATAGCCAGTTCGCTTTTCCCTTTTTGTGATTTGAAAAAGTCAATCGCTTCAACGGGACTATCAAATTTTTTCATGCGGTTTTTGTTATCGTCTCCCGGCGAGATGACAATGTATTTCTGATCATTTTCAAGTGGTTTAGCCTTGCTCCATGCCAGGTCATAGCGGTTGAAATAATAGTAATCCGACTGGCCGGACTGCCTGAAATTCAGGGTCGCGTCGATCTGTCCTTTGTCAGCGGGCAACTGCGTTTTTAACTGGAAATTAGGGAGGTTCTTCTCCATTTGGGCTTCCATGTCTTTAATGACCTTTTCATCAAAGCCCAGGGTTTTTAATTCACCCTTCAAATTCTCTAAATTGTTACGATTCATTGATTATGGTTTTAAATGAATAATTACTGTTGATTTTTTCTGGCGTTATCCCGCAAAAGCAAGGGATAACCTGATTTAAGCTTCACCTTAATGCGCTTTACTTTTTTGGATAGCAAGCCTTTGGCAGCCTCGATGCCAGCCCCGGCAGCCTGTACACCTAATGATTGATCCATAGAAAGGAATTGCATACTTTGCAGGGCATTACTGCTACCCGTTCCTACTGCGCCGCCTAATTCCGCTTCTGGTGCATTGATGCCGATCATCGAATCCTTAGCGTCGAACACGGTAAAGTTTACCGGGATAATCGAAGTCCCTAAGCCTACGTTTTTGATCTCCAGGTTCAGGCGCTGGTTACTGATCGATGCCAGGCCATACAGCTTGTGGTTCTTAGGTATTACCTGCCCGTTAACAACCACTGTGTCCAGCAAGCGCATTTCGACAACCGCACCCTCGCTAATCTTTTGGTCACGGGAGATTACGGCGGGTATCGCTTTAAATATGCTGTCGGGCACAATCACATCATTCTTTTTGGGGTTTTGCTTCACCAGTTCAGGATTCTGGATTTGAAGTATTTTATCCATCATACCGTTTAACTGTTTCATTTCCGGGTCTTCGCCGCTGTTCTGCTGCTGCATGCTCTTCATCAGGGCTTCCAGTTTAGCCACATCTTTGGAAGCAGATACCTCCGGCTCACCTAATGGCCGGACAGGCACGTAACTTGTTGCCGCAGGAACGGCAGGCGCGGCGATCTGTTTATTGATAGTCGCCAGTTTTTCGTTGATCTGTTTAGTTTGTAGATCATCGGCAGGATTGAAACCCAACCTGCCAGCCATATCCGCGATAGCATTACTGCCCTTTTTAACTGAATCGCGCTCCGCCTGGTTATAAATATCCATTTTGTCGGTCGGCCCCGTTTTTTTGAACTGCGCTCCAGGCAGTTCGGTATTAATGCCTTTAGAAGCTACTTTAGCCTTGCTATCAATTCCCTTGCCGCCGCCAAGCGCATAAAACGCGAGTGCAAAGAAGGGCAATAACAACAGCGGCAGGAATAACAAGACCTTTCGCCTGTCCACTCTTTGATTTTGTGTCATAATAATTTTATCGTTTTTTATTGGTGAATAATTGGGTTATTGAAATGTCTGAATAAGTACGAACATGCAATAGCTGCCGAAGGCCGCGCAAAACAGGATGAGCAGGTAAAGCCTCGCTTTACCCGATAAGTGGACCGTTTTGCGGTTCAGGTAGTCCGCTGTGCGGCGCTGGTATTTGAGTATGCTGCCGGCAATCCGGCCTGCGACCTGTTCCTGCCTGGCGCTCACCGGTCGCTCTTTTCTTCGGAACAGCATCATGGTTTTACGGCTTTAGGGTCAACGTCCGTGTTAACCAGGGTTTCCCAATGCTGGATCAAAAAGCCGTGCGGGTTGTTGTCCGTCTGCGTTTTAATGTCCCTGACCTGGCCCTGTGTAACCAGTTTGCGGAATACCGTACTTGTTGAACGCACCAGTTTTTCCGTAGCATAGCAGGTAAAACTATAAGGCGAACTGTTTACATCAACCTTAATGCTGTCTACCGCAATTTCCTGCGAGATATTCGCTGAGATCAGGTTATTATAGTAACCCTGTTCCCGCAAATTATCATAGGCCTGCTTCGCGCTTTCATCCGCTAAATACAGTGCTTTGGTGATACCCGCCTGGATTGCCTTTTCATCGGGAGACAGGGTAAAAAAGTACTGATGAAAGGTCTTGATATGGTCCCTAAGCTCAACCGGCAGGTTTAATTTGCGGTCGGATGCCAATGCTTCCAGTACCTTACCGTTGTACAGGATGTGTACCCGTTTCTGTGCTTCGTCTACAATGCTGTAGCTTTTCCAGATACAGAAACACATGGTCAGTACATTGGCGCCAATCAAAAACAGGCTGAACCGTTTGATATGCTGGAAAGCTGTATCTATATTTTTGAGTTGTTTAAACATATGCCCCTCCTAAATCCTCCCCGGTCGGGAGGACTTTATTTTAATGGTTGATAAATGACTACTCTTGTTCCCCTTTAGGGGGTTAGGGGGCTTACTTGCCTGCCAGCTTGTCCTTTTGGTAATCGTTGCCTTGCCCCGCATTGCGGTAGCCTTCGGCGATATCACCGGGTGCGGATAGCAGATTTATTCCACCTCTTGCCATACGTGACCCTGCTGCCATACCACCTGACTGGCCGTAATGCGTTACTGAAGATGCAGTGCCTGAAATAATAGCCGTAACCTTTTGCAGTAAGGCGTTGCCGCCACCGGCATGAACGATATAATTGGCCACATTCGGAATGGTGAAATAACCCACAATCCCAATAACCATAAAAATCATGTACGCGGTATCATTCACAGAAAAGAAGGTATCGCCCTGCTGACCGATCTGGTTAATATCTATTTTGAGCATATTCTCCTGGATTTTACCTAAGATCGCACTGAAGATATTAGCAACCGGCAGCCACATAAATACATTCACATAACGGGCGAGCCATACCGATAAGGTTTGCTGGAAACCGTCGTAAACCGCAAAGCCAAATACCAGCGGGCCTAAGATGGCTAAGACAATCAGGTAAAACGTGCGGATGGTATTGATACAAAGTGCCGCTGCCGCAAACAAAACCTGCAATACTTCCGATAGCCATTCTTTGATAGAATTGCGAAAGTTGTAATAGTTTTTGTCAGCCCAGAACTTAATATCATTACCCAAGCCTTCCAACATGCTTTCATCTTCGCGGTTCGGATCTTTTGGATGTGTATAACGATACCACTTATCAGCATCACCGCTGCCTGTTTCACCGACATACATTTTCCATTGCTCACTGTTTTTTATGGCTACCTCTTTCTTTTTGAGCAGCGCGGCTACAGCATCATTGGAACTGCTGACCATTCCGGCTGTAGCAGAAACCACCGGCTGTAATACACCATTCATGACAGGGATAACCAGGGATTGAAAACCGATGATCGCCAGGCCTAAAGCAAACGGTCTCAATAGCGGATAAAAGTCAATAGGCTCGGCATTGGCGATCTGCCGCCATACCCGGGAAGCGATATACCACAATGCCCCAAACCCAGCCAGTCCCTGCGCTACGCCAATAAGCTTACCACAAAGTGGTATCATCTCGTTATAGACGTTATCCAGCACCGGTTGCATACCGCCAATCGTATCTGCGATGCCTTCGGCATGACACAAGCAGGGCAATAGTAAAAGCAACAGCAAGCCCCCCAGCCCCCGCCCACTGGCGGAGGAGTTAAAATATCTTTTCATAGGTTTTGTGTTATTTAAGGTTATAATACTGTTTCATGCCGGTCAAATCCATCTTTTCCCGCTGCCGCTGGTAATCAAGGACACTCGTTTGCCTGTTAAAGGATCGTAGGAAAACCAGCTTGTCATCCGTATCAGCATAGATCCGGTCAATGGCCTGCAAACGTTCATCATCAGACATGCGCAGTTTATTAGCGGTGATCACCAAAGCCAGTTGATCCATATTCGCGCCGCTTTCTTTGAGTAGCTGGCCGTAAACCTTACTCATATAATCCAGTTCGGAGGCCGAGAAGTTCCCGCCCGAATTAAAGCGCCGGTAAGCGGATTTGCATTCAGCAATCAAAGCCGCCTGCTCGTTAATAATATCGACTATCCGGCCATACTTGCGAACCTCGGGGCTGACCAGCCACAAACCATCCAAAAAAGCTTCGTGCAGCGAGAAATTACCCTGGGCAATGTTTTTTACAGAATTGTAGCCATTGCTTAAAATGGTATATCCTTTCTTCATGTCCGACAGGATACTTTTGAACTGGGCCAACTTTTCGACATTGAGTAATAATTGCTGTATTTCGTCTGACTGGGCAACCGCAGGCTGGTACGTCAAAGCAGATGAACCGACAGCGATAAATAATCCCAATAGGATCTTCTTAATTGCTTTCATAATACCTCCTTAACTGTTTTAGGGATTCGATTTCATCGCTTCGCTGACGAATAAGTAAGCCAACCTGGCTGCAAAAATTCTGCGTGAAAGCCGTTTTATCCAGCATGGATAGGTACACTTTATTGAGCCGGGATATACGTTCATCGTCTTTCATTTCGATCTTGCCGGATGTAATGATCAATAGCAATTCGTCCATATCCCCATCACATTCCGCAAGTACTTTATCCTTGACCGAGCCAATATAAGCTTGATGGTCAGCACTTAGCACCGAACTTTTAGAGATGTTACCAAATGTCTCACGGATGTATTCCCGCATGGCCACAATTTCGTTGATACGCTTATCCTTTTGAATAACAGGGTTTACCTGTTTGAGCGAACTGATGTACAGGTCATGCAAATGAAATTCCCCATTGGTGATATCCTTTATGGTATTTAGTCCCCTATGAGCGATGTTATACCCACTTTGGAGGAAACTGATATAGACCTGCAAAGCGGCAATCTGCTGGATCAGGTACTTTTTCTGTGTGCTACTCTGGCTCCACCACTCTGCAAACGTCTGCGCATTGGCAGGCTGAAAGCTTAAAACACAAAGCCAAAAGCAAAACCAACCCAATAAAAAGGCTTTAAACTTTCCGCCGACAGCTTTCGGCTTTAAATTAATTGATCTCATACATTTGCTTGACTTGTTTTACTTCTAATTGGGACCTCGACCGCTGGACGCTTAGCGTAATGTTCTGGTTGTTAAACTCCCGCAGATCACTATAATTGGCATCCATCCGGGCAGCCGCCCCGTTAATCAGTTCCAACCTTTTGGCATCGCTCATCTGCGTTTTAAATGAGTTCACCACGATAAAGATCTGATCAAGGTTTTTGATGCTTTCCTCCAAAATTCCCTTGTAAACACTCTCCATATGCGTGAGTTCATCCGGCGTAAAATGCTTGTCCTTGTTGAATAAAGCCATTGCCCAATGGTATTCTTTCACAATGGCGGTCTGTGTTTCTGTAAGGTCTTTGATCCGCTGGTAGGTGGCCAGCATCGCCTTTACTTTCACCAACTCATCATAATAGGTGGCATATAGCTTCCGTTGCTTTTCTGTCCAGTCCGAGATTTCGTTGAGCTTTAATTTGGATAACTGGTTTTCTATAGTTTTCTGCGCGTTTTGTAACCAGATCGTATTGTTCTGCAAACGCTGTATCTTTAGGTCAATAGCCTTGATCACTTTCTTAATTGCCGCTTTGATCACCTCGGCTATCGCCACCTGCGCATTGGCCCCCGTGGGCAGCGCAACCAGGATAGTCATGGCACTAAGCGGCAATACAACCATATAGGTTCTTAATTTTTTTTGCATATAAATAGGTTATATAAGCGCCTGCGGTCGCAGGCGCTTAATCATAAATAATGTTGTTAATTCAACCGCTGGTATAGCCGTTTACCAACCTTCATACTGTGATTGTCGGGAAATGTGATCAGCTTGCCTTTACGGCTTTCGGTCAGTACGCCGGTTTTAGGGTCTGCCACTGCTGTCCATTCCTCGGTTTCGTGCAGGTGCTTACCGGGCTTGCCGTTTACGATCAATTGGAAACCAGTCTTTCGGTGTAGCAGGTAGGTATTTTCCTTGCCTTGCTCAACGACCAGGGTGTCATGGGCGACACTTGCTTCGCTTTGCGCATCGTTAACGTAAGTTCCCGCTATGTCACCGGATGATAGGCCACTTTTACAAGCATTGAACGATAAGGCGGCTAAGCCCAAAAGGATAAATGATGATGATTTGAATTGCTTTTTCATATTGATCATTTTTAAAGATTTACAACACCGTTTTATTAAGCCGGATGTCAGCGGCGAGGGCGGCGATCCCCTTGCGGATATCGCCGAACCGCGCAGCGTATTCCGTAACTTTCATTTTCTCTTTTTCCTCTGTGGTATAGGCCAGATACTCTTCCAAACAGAGTTCGTTGCGGTACACATGCATGGATTGCCCGCCCTGGTCAACAAAAATCTCGCGGTAGTTTTTGCCCGGCTCATTGGATTTATTGAGGGATAGCAGCATCGTTTTGGCCTTATCGGAAAGCCCCAACACTTCCTGTATCTTATCAAACTTGTTCATAAACTTCCGCATGTCCAGCAGGATCTTGGTATCGGAAAGGTTAATAACCGTTTCCTTGATGATCGGCGAACTGATCAGGTCTTCTACTTCCTGGGTAATGAGCGCGGCAATACCATTGAACTTGCGGATCGTTTTATAAAGGAATTTTATAAAATGGGCCATACCGGACTTAGCAATGGCAACCCAGGCTTCATCTATCGCCAGTATCTTACGTTTACCTTTTAGCTTGCGCATCTTGGAAATGAACATTTCCATAATAATGATGGTCACAACCGGGAAAAGAATTTCGTGGCTCTTGATATTGTCCAACTCGAACACAATAAAGCGCTCATTCAGTAAGTCAAGATTCTCCGTGGCGTTTAATAAGTAATCAAATTCACCGCCTTTATAGTATGGATTTAGTACATACATAAAGTTGCCCAAATCAAAATCTTTTTCCTTTACATCGCCATCCCTCAATACCTGTAGGTATTCGCTCATCAGGTAATCATAAAAGGAGTTAAAGCTGGGGAACAATCCTGGATTAACCGCGAGGTATTCGTAATAGCCGTTAATGGCACCGGAGATGGCCACGTATTCTGACCGGTTATAATCGCTGCTCTCTTTTTTCCATAAAGCGAGTAAGAGGGTTTTCAAACTTTCCTTTTTCTCTACATCAAGTACATCATCCTTACCAATGTAAAATGGATTAAAGCGGATGGGATTGTCCTCGGTATAAGTGAAGTAATAACCGCCTACCAGGTCACAAAGCCCTTTATAGCTGCCGCCAATATCAATCGTGACGCAATGGGTACCCTCTTCGTATAAGCTGCGCAAAAGGTGGTTCATCGCAAGCGATTTACCTGCACCAGATGAGCCGCAGACAAAAAGGTTGCGGTTAGTGATCAGCCCTGACTTCATCGGCGCATTAAACAGGTCGATATGTACCGGTCTACCGTAGCTGCGGTCGCCCAGGCGCAAGCCAGCACCATCTGACCTACCCATGCCTTCCAGGTTAAAAAAGCAGGTGGCTTGTTCCGCGAAAGTATCGAACGTTTCGTTCATCGGAAAATCCGCTTCATTGCCCGGCATGCCCGCGTACCAAACCTGCGGCGCGCCGTCAGTTTCCTGTTTGCACACTGCGTCCATTTGCGCCATTGCCGAACCCACTTTATTTTTCAGCTCTGCCAGTTCCTCCCAATTATCCGACCAGGCCAGTACGTTAAAGTGCGCTTTTACAGACAAGCGCTGCTGACCGATAGCCTCGTTTAAAAAATCATTGCAAGCATCACGGGATATGGCGTTTTCACGGGAGTAGGCAGAAAGCGATTGTAACCGCAGCTTCTTTGCCTCTAATAGTTTAATAGTTTTCTGCGTATCGCCAATAAACACGAACTGGTTGTAGATATGGTCACAATCCAAAAACTGGCCCAATGGTGAAGCAAAGCCAATACTGTATTTTGTCCGGTCGGTAGAATATTTATCAAAGTTGATCCGGCTGCCGCAAAGCGCGGGCAAATCTTCTGCGTCGGCCAGCGTGTACAATTCCACATGTTTATCGCCAACCCGGATTTCATCGCTGATATGGATATCCCTGATAATAGGCTGCTGGCCCCGGTTCAACAAAAAGCAGTATTGCTCAATAATACCCGCCTTATTCGCTGTTCCCGCTAACTCATCATCGGTCAAACGCTTTAAAGTAAACAAACCGCTATCGGTCAGTATCCTTTCAAACTGTCCGCAGGTAGCTATAAAGTTTTGAAACAGGCGCTCGTCCTTTATTTCGACCGGCGCAATGGATTTACGCAGGATATTGGAATAGGCTGAACTGGATAGCTTGCGGCCTTCAGGCTGCAAGGTCAAAAAGATATAGCAGCGGTGGTCTAAATATGGCCTGCCTGCAAAATGCTTTTCCGCTGCCGCGCCCAACATACTTTCAGCTGCTCTTTTGCCATCCGCTTTTACTTTTGCTATGGTGAACCAATCCATTTTGTGAAAGATAGTGCCCTGCAAAAATCCCCCCATCGCTTTAACAAATGCCTGGTGCCCGGCTTCAAAGTCCTGCGCTGCCTGTGTACCGAACTCCGGTAAGTTCAATTCATAGCCAATTGTCCGGTCTCCCTGCATGGAGATCATCGTACCGTTCTCGACTTTCCATATGGGCAGTATTTTCTCGATATCGATCATACAGCAACCTTTCCCGACGTTTTTAATGTCGTAAATACCCGCCTCGACTTAACCCGGACATAGGTTGGCAGCCCGCGTTTTGCATAGAATTTCCCTAAGCCATGCACACCAAAGCGTTTTGATAAGCGGAATACGGTAAATATCAATGCACCGCCCAAAGCAAATACCAGCGGTACGGTAATAAGCAACCCTGCGCCCAAAAGATATAAAGCCACAAAGGTCAACAGCAAAACCACCAGCCCCCCGGCAAGCCAGCCAATGTATTGACCATACAGTCCCTTAAACTCGATTGGTTTATTGATCCCCTTGTTTATCTGATATACTGAACTCATAATTTCTGTTGTTTAAGGATCAGGAAAGGCTAAGCGATCTTGCCATTCTTGTTGCAGGCTTTGCGCTTTGCCCGTCCTGATCCAATTAAATTTTTAAACCGGCTTATATGCCGAAAAAGGATTTTAGTACCGTTGCCACAACTACTAAAAAGATACAGGAGCCGAACCATGCTGCTGCCACCTTATTCGTATCAGGTTCCCCGGCATTCCATTTATTGAAAACTTTCACTGCCCCAACCAAACCGACAACTGCACCTATGGCATACATCAGGTTACAGCCCGATTCAAAATACCCTTTGACCTTATTTGTCGCTTCATCGATCCCGGCTGAACCGTCCGCTGCGAAAACTGATATGCTGCAAAGCATATTGTACACGCAGAGCGTCATCGATAACAGCCACCATTTCGCCAGAACCTTTTTGTCCGCTTTCTTAAAGATTTTTTTCATGCAGAATAAATTTTGTTTGCGTTTCCTTGCAGGCCGCACCTTACGGCCTATCTTTCGTCAAGGATTTGAAACCAAAGCTTATTTTGCTAAAAGCATCCGTTAAAGTGCGTCCTGCAACTCTGCCGCGGTCACTTCGAAATCAAGCGTAGGGGATTCGTCCACCTGATCGGCCACCATCAGGTAAAAGGTTTCCAGCAAGTCACTTTTCCGCAACTGCGGGTACCGGCGTACTTCTGTATTGACCGCATCGATCAACTCCGCTTTATCCAGTTCCTCCGAATCAAACAGTGGTTTGACATCCTCCATCAGGTCGAACAGATCGGTTTGTAAAATTTCGGAAGCTTGCCGGGCATCGTCAGCAACTTGTGCTGCGTCAAACGTTTCGGGAGGAAGGAAACCGAAATCGTTTTGATTTACCACACTAACTCCCTCGGGTTCGGCAACCTTACCCATCAGTTCTTCATCAGAAATCTGTTCGAAATCGTCCTCCCAGGAGTGTTTTAAGGGCTCAGCCTCAGACTTGCTACCGGAAAAAGAAGCGAACAGCTCTTTACGGTAAAAAAGCAGTAAAATAACCACCAGCCAGACCAGGCTGAAGATCGTTGCGGCAACCAAGAATTGTTGCCATGTGAATAATTCTAACATAAAATATTTTGTTTAAACCCCGGCACGACATTGTGCCGGGCTGATGGATCAAAGGTGGGCAGAACCCGTTTTTTTGTTGGGTGCCTTTATAGGGGTGACACTAAAAATAATTGTAAATGGCTAATTGTCAGTGGTGTTGTTATTGCTATTGGAAGCTCTGGCCTTAGCTGCCCGTTGGGCACGTTTCTCCTTTCGTTGGCGTCTTTCTTCCTCTGCTTCGGGGTCGTAACTATTTTTCCGGTCAATACGCAGGTTAATCTCCCGTTTCATTCTGTCCAGAAAGTCGGTAGGACTGATCTTTTTCCGGGCCTCAATTTCGTCAAACCTTCTGGTCGGCCTTCCGATCTTGATCTGTAGCGATTCTTCCATCCATTCAAAAATCTCTGCAAGCGTTGCCGTTCCGTCATTAATTTGTCCTGTATCATGTATGCCAAAAGCAATTTCCGCTAAATTGATACTGTCGCCCGTCCAGCGCATCGCGCTTTTTCTTTTGCGCGCAGGAGGGTGTGTGTGTGGTGTTTGTGGTTTTTCGGCCATTTCTGAAATAATGGCGTTGGTCAGCATTTCATAAGCCCTGAACTTGGCAAACAAATAACCGCAGGGTGTAGGGAAGATGGCGTCATATTCTGGAACTTCCGGCATTAGCGTACTCTGCGCCTCCTGGTGCTTAATGAAAAAAAGCTCATCGAGGTCGCTCCCTGATAACTTATAGTAACCATAATGTAAAGGATATTTTGCAGGAAACCTGCTCATCACGCGTAATTCGTCAAGCCAGAACGCCTTCACGTTTTCGGTTGTCGTGACCGGCACGGCAGAAATCATAGCATACCATTCCTGGTGAAAAATATACCAGCAATAGATTTTAGGCAATAGGGTTTTACAGTAACTAATTTCTTCCTGCTTTGTACCCGGTGGATTGTCTGCATGGTGTTTAGATAAATTCCCTAAAGATTTGCGGATAACCATCATTGCAGCTTTCAGTCTTTCTAATGGGGTAGGGGCGGCCAGGTCAATTTTCTGAAGCGCTTCATCCATCGCAAATAACTCTTGTTCATAAATTTCAAATAACATAGCTAAAAGATTAAATGAGTTCCTTTCCCGCCAGGTCCGTTTTGGCAATATCGATCCGGAGGAAGAGAAAATTAAACAGTTTTATTCCTATAGGTTCAATTTTATGATCCCGGTATCAGAAGGCAGGAATTTGAAGATTGATCAGATGCCATGGTTCACCAGTCCACCTTTGCATTGCCTTGCTTTCTGTGAGAAAACAAATATGAATTACAAAAATGGCTGACTATGAAAAGCTTGACAATACGCTATTAGACGGATTT
>Ga0075366_10000056_pt1 | contig 41101 bp, 42 predicted proteins | sample EndMethybrTD3031_FD_72351 | JGI IMG/M metagenome (GOLD analysis project Ga0075366, IMG submission 72351) | Populus endosphere microbial communities from Tennessee, USA - Endosphere MetaG P. TD hybrid TD303-1 | ecosystem: Host-associated > Plants > Roots > Endosphere | place: USA: Tennessee...
CCGACACTTATCAACCACACCGTGCTCCTGTTCAAGAACACCAGCCTCGCGATGACGATCGGCGTCGCCGAGCTGACCTACGCGACGCGCGAGATCGAGAGCCAGTCCTTCCGCACGGTGGAGGTGTACCTCTTCGCCACGGTGGTCTACCTGGGCGTGTCGCTGCTGATCATGGCGGGCGGCGCGATGGTTGAGAGCCGGTACCGCATCAAGACGAGGTGAGCCGTGGTCGACGTCATCTCCATCGTTCGCGACAACTGGACGCTGCTGCTGATCGGGCAGTATCCCCACGGCCCGCTGGGCGGTCTGGCCATCACCTTCGTGCTCTCGGTGCTAGGTCTCGCCCTGGCGTTCCCTCTGGGCGTCGCGGTCGCGCTGGCACGGATCAGCCCGTTCGCGTGGCTGCGCGCTCCGGCCACCGTGCTGGTCTACGTGGTGCGCGGCGTGCCGCTCATCATGTTCATCTTCTGGGTCTACTTCTTCGTGCCGCTGTTGATCGGGCGCACGGTCAGCGGCTTCACCACGATGGTGGTGACGCTGGTGATCTACGAGGCCGCGTATCTCGCGGAGGTGATCCGTGCGGGCATCGAGGGGCTGCCCAAGGGGCAGACCGAGGCGGCGCGTTCGCTCGGCCTGAGCTACCTGCAGAGCACCTTCAAGGTGATCCTCCCGCAGGCGCTCTACAACATGGTGCCGGCCATGATCAGCCAGTTCGTCTCGACGATCAAGGAGACCTCGCTCGGCTACGTGATCAGCGTCAACGAGATCACCTTCGCGGCCAACCAGATCAACAGCACGTTGCTGACCATGCCGTTCCAGGTGTTCATCATCCTCGCGGCGATCTACTTCGCGCTGTGCTTCTCGCTGGCGCAGTTGGCACGCTACGTCGAACGGCGAATCACCCGCCAGCGCGCCGGAGCGATGGGAGCCGCCGGCAAATCGCCGCCACGGCCCACGGCCATCGCGCAGGTACTCCAATGATTTTCGACGTCCGCGAATCCGCATCATGAGCACCGCTGCCAGCAAACAACCGATGATCGCCTTCAAGGGCGTCAACAAGTGGTATGGCCAGTACCACGCGCTCAACGACATCTCGGCGACCGTCGCCAAGGGCGAGGTCCTCGTGGTCTGCGGTCCCTCCGGTTCGGGCAAGTCGACGCTGATCCGCACCGTGAACCGCCTGGAGGACATCCAGCAGGGCACGATCCAGTTCAACGGTCAGGACGTCAATGCGCGTTCGCTCGACCTGAACAAGTTCCGCAGCCATGTCGGCTTCGTGTTCCAGAGCTTCAATCTTTTTCCCCATCTGTCGGTCGTCGAGAACATCGCGCTCGCGCCGGTGAACGTGCTGAAGAAGAGCAAGGCGCAGGCGCGCGAACGCGCGGTCCAGCTTCTGGAGCGCGTGGGGCTGGCTGCCAAGGCCGATGCCTACCCGGGGCAACTCTCCGGCGGCCAGCAGCAGCGCGTGGCGATCGCGAGGGCGCTCGCCATGGACCCGCCCGCGATGCTGTTCGACGAGCCGACGAGCGCGCTCGATCCCGAGATGGTCGGCGAGGTGCTGCAGGTGATGAAGTCCCTTGCCCGCGACGGCATGACGATGATGTGCGTCACCCACGAGATGGGATTCGCGCGCGAGGTGGCCGATCGCGTCTGGTTCATGGACCACGGCAGCATCGTGGAGACCGGCACGCCAGACAGCTTTTTCTCCCATCCGCAGAGCGATCGCGCACGCAAGTTCCTCTCCGATCTGCGCACTCACTGAAACCGCCCGTTCACTCACCGCCACTGAAGGACACTCGCATGAAGCGCCTCATCAGACTTCTCGCTCCGCTCGTGTTTGCCGCATTGGCAGCGTCCGCTGCTCATGCCGACCAGCTGCAGGAGATCAAGGCGAAGAAGACGCTTATCTGCGGCACGTTCGCCGCCATCGAGCCCTTCGGCTTCCCCGACCCGCAGACGCGGCAGACGGTCGGCTATGACGTCGACCTGTGCAAGGCCGTCGCCAAGGAGTTGGGTGTGGCGATGGAGCACCGCGGTCTCACCGTCGAGGCGCGCATTCCCGAGCTCAACCTCGGCCATGTCGACATCCTGATCGCGAACCTCGCATACACCAAGACCCGTGCCGAGCAGATCGATTTCTCGGATGCCTATCACGTGCTGCACGAGGTCGTGATGGTGACCAAGGACTCGGGCATCACGAAGCTCGACGAGCTGGGCGGCAAGAAGATCAGCGCGACCAAGGGCTCGACGTCCGAGCAGGCCGTTCGCATGCGGATCCCCAAGGCCACGCCTGTGGCGTTCCAGGATGCGGCCGCCGCGTATCTCGCGCTGCAGCAGGGCAAGGTCGACGGCTTCAGCATCAACGACATCACCGCCGCGAAGTTCGTGCGCCAATCCCAAGAGGCCGGCAAGCCGGTGGTCGTGGTCGCCGAGCCGACCATACTCGAGCCGATGGGCATCGGTGTGAAGAAGAGCGAGCCGGCTCTGCTAGCGGAGGTGAACGCCGTCCTCGCCCGTCTCGAGAAGTCCGGGGAGCTGGAGCGCAACTGGGAGAAGTGGCTCGGCCCGAAGACCGCCTACGGCCTGAAGCGCACGCAGACCGTCACGCCGATTAAGAACCTCAAGTTCGACGCTTTGCCGTGATGGGGCTCGAGCCGGCGATGAACATTTCCGACATTCGTGCCGTGGCACTGCACCAGCACCTGCGGCAGGTCGAGGCGGTCGAAGTACGGGACGGGCGGGACCACGTGCGGATCGTGATTCGATCCCGCGCAGCCGCAGCCGCAGCCGCAGCGGATGGCGACTCCGCGCCGCGGTCTTCCGCGCCTGTCGTGCACTGCGAAGCGGCCCCGCCTTCGGGTCTCACCGTCAAGGCAGAGTCCCTCGGCATCCTGCGCAGATCGCATCCCAGCCGGTCGCCAACGCAGGTGGAGGCGGGTGATGCGGTCGTTGCGGGGCAACCGCTGGCGCTGCTTCAGGTGCGCGATGCCTACACGACGGTGGTGGCGCCGTGCGATGGCGTCATCGAAGACGTGCTCGCCGGCGACGGCGAGCGCATCGACTACGGCAGGCCGTTGTTTACGCTGCGGCCTGCGGCGCGGTAAACGAATGCGCACGGACCGACTGCCTCGCGTCAGTCCGCTCGGCTGCAGCGCTTTGCTGTTCGAGGCTCAGGAAGACTTCGGCGACGCAGCACAGCAGCGCGTGTGGCACGTCGCCGAGATGGCGAAGACGTGGCCGGGCGTGTGCGAGACGGTGCCGGGGATGAACAACCTCATGGTGGTGTTCGACCCGGACGCGACGAGCGCGCAAATGCTCGTTCGCGAGGTCCACACGGCGTGGCAGAGCGAGCCGCGGCCCACGACCGGCGCGAAGCTCGTCGAGCTGCCGGTCATCTACGGGGGAGCCGGTGGTCCCGACCTGGCCGCGCTGGCCGACCATGCCGGGCTCGACGTCGACGCGGTCGTGCGGCTGCATTCCGAGGCGCTCTACACCGTCTACTTCCTCGGGGCGCACCCTGGGTTCGCCTACCTTGCCGGGCTCGATCCACAACTGCATGCGCCGCGGCGCTCGGAGCCGAGGCTGCAGGTCGCGGCTGGGACGGTCGCGATCGGCGGCATGCAGGCCGGCGTGATCGCGCAAACAACGCCCAGCGGATGGCAGCTCATCGGCCGGACCGAGCAGAGCTTCTTCGACCCCGCGGCCGAGCCGCCCTCGCTTCTCGCCGCAGGCGACAGCGTGCGCTTTCGTCCGATCGGGATCGAGCGGTGATCGAGGTTCTTGCGACAGGGGCGATGAGCACGGTCCAGGACCCGGGCCGCCATGGCTACCGGCGGTTCGGCGTCGGCGTGGCCGGCCCCCTGGATCCCCTAGCCGCCCACATCGGCAATGCCATGCTGGGCAATGATCCCAAGTGCGCCTGCATCGAGATCGTCCTCTTTCCATTCCGCGTGCGCTTCACCGAAGACTGCCGCATCGCACTGACCGGCGCGGATGCCCGGGCAGCGATCGACGGCACGCCGGTATGGCCGTGGTGGAGCCTGACGGTTCATGCCGGACAGGTGCTCAGCCTCCAGGCGCCACGCGATGGCGGCGTCGCCTACCTGAGCATGGGCGGAGGCGTCGATGTTCCCGAGGTGCTCGGCTCCAGAAGCACGGACCTGAAGGCCGGGTTCGGAGGCTTGCAAGGGCGTCCTCTGCGCAAGGGGGACAGCTTGGCGTGCTTGGAGGACGCGTGCCTCGGGACACGGCAGCGACCACGCGGATTCGGCGTGCGGCCGCCTTCCGCAGCCGAGGCCGGCGCCGCGATCCGTGTGCTTCCCGCCGCCGAGTGGGACCAGTTCACCGACGAAGCGCATACGCTGCTGGTGACGCACGACTGGAAGGTCAGCCCCAACAGCAACCGCATCGGCGTGCGGCTAGAAGGACCTGCGCTGGCGATGCGGCGCAAGGTGGAGCTTCTGTCGCACGGCATCGTGCCGGGCGTCATCCAGGTGCCTCCGTCGGGTTTGCCGATCGTCATGCAGTGCGACGCGCAGACGTCGGGCGGCTATCCGAAGATCGCCACGGTCATCGAGGCCGATCAGTGGCGTATCGCGCAGACGCCGCTGGGAGGGCGGTTGCGCTTCGAGGTCATCACGCTGGAGCAGGCGCAAGCGGCGTGGGATGGCCAGCGCCGCTACGTCGAGGCAATCCGGCAGGCCGCCATCCTCGCCCAATGAACCACCTTGAGAGAGTCGAAGCATGAAGATCGACATCAACTGCGACCTCGGTGAAGGCTTCGGCGCCTACCGCATGGGAGACGACGAGGCGCTGCTGCGCATCATCTCGTCGGCCAACGTGGCGTGCGGCTTCCACGCCGGCGACCCGACGATCATGGATCGCACGGTGCGCGCGGCCAAAGCGTTGGGCGTGGAAGTCGGCGCCCACGTGAGCTTTCCAGACTTGCAAGGCTTCGGTCGCCGCGCCATGCAGATTGAGGCCAAGGAGCTCGAGGCCCTGACGCTGTACCAGATGGGCGCACTGCATGGGATCGCACGTGCCGGCGGGCCGCCAATGACGCACGTCACCTTCCACGGCGCGCTCGGCAACATGGCGTTCGCGGACGCTGTGCTGGCGGACACGCTGATGCGAGCCGTGCGTGCATTCGACCGTTCGCTCATCGTGATCGCTCCGCCGATGACCGAGCTCGAGCGCTCCGCAACGAAGGCGGGCCTGCCGGTGGCCAATGTCGTCTTCGCGGATCGCGCCTACGACGACCAGGGCCTGCTCGTGTCGCGCAAGCTGCCCGGAGCGGTGATCAAGGATCCCGAGGCGGTGAGCGAGCGCGTCGTGCGCATGCTCCACGACCGTGCCATTACGAGCATCGGCGGCAAGCGCATGCCAGTCCGCATCGACTCGGTGCTGGTGCATGGCGATACCACCGGAGCCGTGGCGCTGGCGACGCTCGTGCGCGACCGCATCGAGGCCTCGGGCGCCACGGTGGCGCCGGTGTCGCAGGTGCTGCGCAGCGGGGCTTCCGCATGAACATTCTGCGCATCCGTGAGCTGATCGACCTCGTCGCAGAGGCCGACATCGCGGAATTGACCATCAGTGACTCCGATGGCCAGATCCGCCTCGCACGCCGGGCTGTCCTTGATGACAAGCCGGTCCCGTCGGCGCCCTCGCCGATTCCCTCCGATCCCCCAGCGATTTCCGCGACCGCGCCGAACCCCGACGCCGCAGCGGCGCATCCGGTGAAGGCGCCGATGGTCGGCACCTTCCATCGCTCGGCCAAGGCCGGCGGCGAGCCGCTCGTCGAGGTGGGCGCGCGCGTGGAGGTCGGTACGCCGCTGTGCGTGATCGAGGCCATGAAGATCATGAACGAGATCGAGGCCGACCGGGCGGGCTCGGTCACGCAGGTGCTGTGCAACGAAGGCCAGGCGGTCGAAATGGACCAGCCGCTGTTCTTCATCGAGTGAGATTCGACGAAAGATGTTCAAGAAAATCCTCATCGCGAATCGCGGCGAGATCGCGCTGCGCGTCCAGCGCGCCTGCCGCGAGATGGGCATCCAGTCGGTGGCCGTGTTCTCCGAGGCGGATCGCGAGGCATCGTATGTGAAGCTCGCGAACGAAGCCCTGTGCATCGGACCCGCGGCATCCGGTCGCAGCTATCTCCACGTCCCGGCCCTCATGGCGGCCGCCGCGCTCACCGATGCAGAAGCCATCCATCCTGGCTACGGCTTCCTCAGCGAGAACGCCGCGTTCTCGGAGACGGTTGAAGCGGCCGGGCTCGCGTTCATCGGACCGAGCGCTGCCGCCATTCGGGTGATGGGGGACAAGGTGATGGCCAAGCAGGCCATGATCGACGCAGGCGTGCCTTGCGTGCCCGGCTCCGCCGCGGCCCTGGGGGACGATTTGGCAGAGGTGATGGCGCTCGCGAAGGACATCGGCTACCCGGTGATCATCAAGGCCGCTGGGGGCGGGGGAGGGCGGGGCATGCGCGTGGTGCAGGACGAGGCCGCGCTCGCTTCCGCAATCGAAACGACGCGCGCGGAGGCGGCCGCAGCCTTCGGCAATGCCGCCGTGTACATGGAGAAGTTCCTCGAGAACCCGCGGCACATCGAGATCCAGGTGCTTGCCGACGCGCATGGCAAAGCCGTGTGGCTCGGTGAGCGGGACTGCTCGATGCAGCGGCGACACCAGAAGATCATCGAAGAGTCGCCCGCGCCCGGCATCGATTCGGCGCTTATCGAGAAGATCGGACAACGCTGCGCAGACGCTTGCCGATCAATCGGCTATCGCGGCGCCGGCACGTTCGAGTTCCTCTACGAGAACGGCGAGTTCTTCTTCATCGAGATGAACACGCGCGTGCAGGTCGAGCACCCGGTCACCGAGTACACGACAGGCATCGACATCGTGCAGATGCAGATTCGCATCGCCGCCGGCGAGGCGCTGCCATGGCGTCAGCAGGACATCCATCGGCGCGGCCATGCCGTGGAGTGCCGCGTCAATGCCGAGGATCCCTTCACCTTCGTGCCCTCTCCCGGCCGCATCACGCAGTGGACCCCGCCCGGTGGGCCGGGCGTGCGCGTCGACTCGCACGCCTATGGCGGCTACACGGTGCCGCCTCACTACGACTCGATGATCGGCAAGCTAATCACATTCGGCGAGACACGAGCGCAGGCCATGTCGCGCATGCGTGGCGCACTGTCCGAGGCGGTCGTCCAGGGCATCCGAACCAACATCCCGCTGCATCTGGAGCTGATGTCCGATCCGGCATTTCAGGCAGGTGGGACGAGCATCCACTACCTCGATGCCTGGGTCCGCCAGAGAGGAGCACAGGAATCCAACACATGAACAGGGACAGAGGCGAGCTCTTCTCCGAGGAACTGCTGAGTGAAATCAAGAGCAGGTTCCATTACGTCGACCGCGATCCACTGGGACGCGAGCGGCTGTTCTTCGAGAACGCGGGCGGGTCGTTGCGGTTGAAGGCGGCGGTCGACGCGTTTGCCCGGTTCGATGCCATCCCGGACTGTCCGGAGCGCATTCACGAGATGGCCCTGCATCTGCAGCGCATCCAGGCGGCCGGCACCGAAGACGTGCGAACGGTGCTGAACGCGCGAGGCGGGGCCGTGTTCGCATCGCTGACAGCGTCGGGCGCCATGTTCGACATGGTGCGAGCCGTCGCCGAGAACGTACCGGGCGATAACATGGTGACGACGGTGCTGGAGCATCCATCGTCCTTCGATGCGATGACTCTGTACGCGCAACGCCTGCGCAAGGAACTGCGCGTGGCGCGAAGCAACCCGCGCACAGGCGGCATCGACGTGGACGAAGTGGCGTCCCTGGTCGACGAGCGCACGTGCCTGTTGAGCGTCATGTATGCGTCGAATATCTCCGGCGCGAAGATCGACGTCGCATCCATCGTTCGACGGGCACGCGTTATCAAGCCCGATCTCTACATCATCGTCGATGCGGTGCAGCACGCGCCGCACGGCGTGATCGACTTGCAGAAGGTGCCGGTGGATGGCATCAACGTTGCGCCCTACAAGTTCTTCGGCTGTCGGGGTTCGGGTTTCTCATGGCTTTCCAGCCGGGCGGCGACGCTGCCACACCACAAACTGGCCGGCAAGAAACCGGACTTTTGGGACCTCGGCAGTGCCGCGCCCTGGCAATTCGCCGTGATGACCGAGATCGTTGACTACGTGTGCTGGCTGGGCGGCCACTTCACCGCGGACACCGATCGCCGGCGCCGCTTCGAAAGCGGGATGGAGCGCATCGCCCTGCATGAACGCGCGCTTCTGGCGCGGCTGCTCGATGGCAGCGAGTCAGCGTCTGGACTCCGGCGGATGGAAGGAGTGAAGGTTTTTCTGGATGACGACGACTTGGCGCAAAGAGACCTGATCCTGGCGATCGCGATCGATGGCCTGGAGCCTGCGCAAGCGGTGCGCGAGTACGAGAAGCGCGGCGTGATCGTCTACGAGCGAGCGGCTTCGAGCCTGTACTCGCGGCGCATGCTGGAGTCCTTTGGCATCGACGGCGCCGTCCGCGTGTCACCGATGCACTGCCATGGGCCAGAGGAAGTGGATCGGTTCCTTGGTATCACGCGGCAGATCTGCGAAGGGCATGGCAGGACCTCTCGCATATGAACTCTTCAAGCGTCCCGCTCCTGACCCCACGCGATCTGGTCGAGATCGGACGACGCGGTGCGGCAGCGCCTGCCTGCACAAATTGCGGCGAACTGGTCTGTCCCGGTTGGGAATCCACGCCAAGCAGCTTCGACCGGGCGCGGTTGCAGCGCATCGGAATGCTCCGCCAAGGCGGTGACGAGGAAGCCACGCTGCGAGAACACCATCCGCGAGGCACGCACATCTGGTCGCCCGATGCACCGATCGCCCCGGCCTTCTTTCCCTACAACCGCTGTGACGTGTGGCAGTGCGGGCGCTGCGGGCGAGCCTTTCTCCTCTACACCGAGTACGGCGGTTACTACGAGGATGAGCGCATCCGGGCGCTCGATTCGGACCTGGTGGATGACGACGCCTGGAGGCCGCTTGGGCTGAGGTCGCCTGCATCGTCGACACTTTGATCAGTAGCTGATCGCAAACTCCGACAGGATCCCCGTGAGGAGTACATCGATCATCTTGTCGGCATGGCGCTCGTTCGGCAGCTCTGGCACCCAGACGTCCTCGGGACCGTTGACTAGACGTCGGGAGGTGAGCCCGTGGAGGCCTTCCCAAAAAATCTGCGTCATCAGGTCGATGTCCTCGGGCGTGGAGGAAAGCCTGTATGCCGCAGCGAAATCGTTCATTGCCGTGCGAGCGAAGGCGTACGGATCCTGCGTTGGATCACCCTGGCGCATCAGCGAGGCTGCATCCGGCGCCTGCGGGCGCCGCTGCATGAACACGAAGCTGTACTCTGCTGGATGTTCAAGCCCGAAGCGGATGTAGGCGTGCCCGGCCGCCCGTAGCCGCTCCAGCGGCGGTGAATCTGCTGCGGCAGACGCTTGGAGTACGCGGGCCAACTCGAGTAAGTCCTCGTCCAGCGCATGCAGGATGAGCGAGGCCTTGTCGCCGAACAGCGAGTACACGACCGTGGTGGAGAAGCCGGCCAGTTCGGCTACCCGGCGCAAGGTCACGTCCCCCATCCTGCCCGCACGGATCAACTCGCGCACGACTTCAATGATCGTCTTGCGGCGTGTATCGGACTCGCGCTGTTTGCGTGCTTCTCTAGCGGTGGGGGCAGGTGTTGAGCCTGACTGCGTTGATTCGTTTTGCATGGCGCTGCCACGTTGGCACGTCGCCCTGGGTCGTCGGCCTAATGGTATTCCCTAGTATCGGAGAGGATTGAGTCAGACAATGATAACGCTGTTTTTTTTGATAACGGCGTTATAGCAATGCTTTACAGCGTACCAATCGTTCGCTTGCTGCTGCTGGCCTGCTGGGCACTGCTCGCGGGCTGCCAGGGCGCCGAAGACGCTCAGCCTACCGATGCTGACGTCGCCCGCGCCGAGTCGATGCGTCCCTCCGAAAGCGCGTTGGCTACCAAGTACGAGCGGACCTGTGTGGTCTGCCATTCCGCACGCCGCGGCGCGCCTCTTGCTGGCTTTCCCCCGGCGTGGGCGAAACGCGTGAAGCAAGGCGAGAAGGTGCTGCTCGACCACGTGCGCGATGGGTTCAACGGCATGCCCGCTCGCGGCCTGTGCACCGACTGCACCGACGACGAACTGCGTTCCCTCATCCGCTTCCTGACCCAAAAGCAATGAACCACGTACCCATGGACACCGATACGATCTGCCTGCCGCGGCGGAGCTTCGTCGTCGCCAGTGCCGCCACGCTGCTCGCGGGGCTGCTCGAGCCCGTTAGCGCCGCCGCGCCCGAGGCCGAGGGGGCAGCCGGGCCGACCTGGCAGAACTGGTCCGGTCTGCTGCACGCGCGGCCATCAGCCATCGCCACGCCGGCCAACGAGGCCGAGCTGCAGGCTCTAATGGTACGGTCCCATGGTGAGATCCGGCCGATGGGTTCGGCGCACTCCTCTGCCGCGCTGGTACCCACCTCCGGCACCATCGTCGCGACTGACCGCATGTCCGGTCTCGTCTCGGTCGACCGCCAAGCGATGACGGTCACAGCCCATGCAGGCACCCGGCTGGGAACACTAACCCGCCTCCTCGATGCGCAAGGGTTGGCGCTGCGCAACTTGCCCGATATCGACACGCAAACCCTTGCAGGGGCGATCTCCACAGGGACGCACGGCACCGGTGCAAAGTTGCCAGGCCTGCACGCCGATCTGGTGGGCATGCGCATCGTCACGCCCGACGGCCGTATCGTCGCGCTGGACGAGCGCCAGAACGCGGAGATGCTCCCGGCCGCTCGAGTGGCGCTCGGCAGCCTTGGCCTGCTCTCACAGGTCACGCTGCGCGTTGTGCCCGCGTACAACCTCGAACGCCGGGTCTGGTTGATACCCATCAATGAGTTGATGGAGAAGGCTCCGTCGCTGGCCGCCAAGCATCGGCACTTCGGATTCTTCTACCTCCCCTTCACCGGCTTTGCGGCCGCCATCACGCAGGACATCTATACGGGTAGCGACTTGGTTTCGCCGCCCACTGCAGACAACGAGGTGCTGGCCGACTTGCGTCGGATGCGCGACTGGCTCGGCCACTTCCCGCAGATGCGCAGGTGGCTCGCAGAGAAGCTGCTCAGTCGATACGAGCCCGAGCTCGAGCGAGAACGTTCGTACCGCCTGTTGGCGCAGGATCGGCCCAACCGCTTCAATGAAACCGAATGGCATGTGCCAGTGCAGCGCAGCATGGACTGTCTGCGCAAAGTGATCACCACCCTCGAGCGGCGCAACGAGGTGTTCTGGCCGATGGAAATCCGCTTCATCGCGGGCGATGACGCCTGGCTCAGCCCGTTCTATCAGCAGGACAGCTGCAGCATCGCCGTGCAGGCCGCCAGCGGCGAACCGCACGACTATCTTGTCACCGACTTCACGCCAATCTTTCGCGCCCACGGAGGCCGCCCGCACTGGGGCAAACTGCACACGTTGAACGCGACCGAGTTGGCGAGCGCGTATCCACGCTGGGCCGACTTCCAGCGGGTGCGTCGCCACTTCGACCCTCAGGGCCGGATGCTGAACGAACACCTTCGCAAAGTCTTCGGCATCACTTGAGGATCGAGCTGGCGGGCCCCTGTAGCCGGCCTGCGGACAGCGCGGTTCCCATCTCTCGTTGGCCATTATGCGGGTGCCCCAGTGCGTCGCACCTTCATGAACCGTCTCAGTATCTCGGAGATGGCGGCGTGACGGCATCGACCGTTCCGATACTGGCAGCAGTGCGGCGCACAGGGACTCTCGATGCATCGCCAAACCAGTAGGTTCAAGTCGTCAAGTAGTCGAGTTCGTCGCAGAGACGGATTGTCCGCTCGAACATGCCGCGTCTTTCGACGCGGGCTGCTTGAGCCGTTGAACCGGGTGTTACGCGCTTAATGCAGATTCGGGCGCTGTCACCGCAGGCGAGGAGCCACGACGGAAGTCGCCAGGGAGCATTCCGGTCCAGCGCTTAAACGCCCGCCGAAAGTTCCGTGCGTCGCTGAAGCCAGTGGCAAGTGCGATCTCGCTGAGCGAGCCTGACGTTCGGCGTAAAAGATCCACTGCCCGCTCGTGCCGGGCTTGGTCAACCAGGCTTCTGTAGGACACGTTGAGATCGGCCAATCGCCGCCGCAAGGTCCGCTCGCTGATATTGAATTCCTGCGCTGTTTCCAGCAAGGCCCGCGGCTCGTCGAGGTGTGCCCTCAAATGGGCCGCGATGGATTCGAGCAAGTCATTGCGCTCCAGCCGCCGCGGCATCAGGCTTTCGAGTTGCGATTGCAAAAAGGGACAGGTGAATTCCTCGTAAGTGGGCAGCGAGTATTCAAGCCATCGAGCGTCGGTGACTAGGCGATTTACCGACATGCCAAAGCGCACCGGGCACTTGAAGAATGCGCCGTATGCCGCGGCATGGTCAGGCTTCGCGTAGCTCACGTCCACCCGGATCGGGTTGAAGTGTGCGCCTATAAGGCTTCGCGCGATCGCTACGTCGCATGAGAACGCTTCCTCGACCAGGTAAGGCTCCAGCTCCGGGTCGTACAGGCGTGGAGTAACTTCGATGCTGAACAGCTTCCCTTCGGCCGCATAGCGATGATGGAGCAGAGCTCCGGCATCCTGTTCGTGTTCAGCGACATAGGCGATGGCTTCGCCCAGCGTGCGGCAGGTCAGCATGCCAAGACCTGGCAGGCCCAACGAGATGATGGTCTGCCTCGAACCTGCTGAGAGCCCCAAGGCGGGATCGCGGACAACCTGTTGCACCCGCCTGATGAGTTGGCTGGTCTGTCGATACGAGACGCGCATGTCGGCGTTGCTTAGTTCCTCGACGGAGAAACCCAGGCCCCTACAAAGGCGCTCCACCGAGTGTCCTCGCAAACGAGCGATCTGCAGGGTGGACCGGATAAGGGCGGGGGGTACGTCCGCCTTTGAGTAGCGGGGGTCGGAGGTCAGTTTGATGGCCATGGGAGACGCGCTAGCAGGAGGCCGATCGGGACATGGTGGATGGCCGATCCTACCCCTTCCATGCCCGCAGCCGCCTGTAGCGTCGTCAGCAGAACGACCCCACAAGGCATACGACGATGAAATACGCATTGATCACAGGCGCATCCAATGGCATCGGCGCCCAGTTCGCCAAGCTCTTCGCCGATGACGGCATCGACCTCGTGATTTGCTCCAGTCCAAGGAGCCGTGAAAGGCTTTTGGCCTATGCGGAAGAACTCCAACGTGGACGCGGTATTCAGGTGCATGCGCTGACCGAGGATCTCTCGCTCCCCGGCGGTGCGTCCCGCCTCATCGAGAAGGTGGAAGCACTTGGTGTCGAGATCGAGTACCTCGTCAACAACGCCGGTGCGGGCATCGTTGGCCTGCCCGTGCAGGAGTATGACGTTGGACAGATGGTCGCGATGCTGGAACTCAACGTCATCGCGCTGTCGGAGTTGACTGCCCACTTTGTTCGTCCGATGGTGAAGCGCGGCCGTGGGCGCGTCTTGAACATGAGTTCCTCCGCCGGCTACGTCGTTCCTCACGGTCTCGAGGGGGCCTATTCCGCCTCGAAGGCGTACGTCATCAGTTTCTCTGAGGCCACCGCTTACGACCTTCGCGGCACTGGAGTGACCTGCACGCACCTTGCCCCTGGGCCGACAAAGACCAACTTCTTCCAAGCAGCCGGCCTGACAGACGAGCGGCGCATGGCGAAGTTGGGCTACAGCAGTCCCGAAAGCATTGCGCAGATCGGATACGACGCGATGCGCCGCGGTAAGCGCGGTGTCTTGCCCGGACTGAGCAACAAGATCGTGACCTGGGCAGCGCGAGTCTCGGTGTCGAAGACGTTGACCGGCAAGATCTCAGCCTGGGTGGTGTCGCGAGATCTGGGTTAGTGGCCGGGCCGCCGCGCCCACCGTTAAGAGTCTCTTGATGCGGCCCTCGCCTTTCAGTTCGGGTTTTCCGCAGGGAACGCGTGGCCAAAAGAGACCCCCGCGTGGCCGGTATGGATCCATCGATATCACTGGTCACTGACTACGCTGTGCCCGTTGTCACTCCGCCGTCAAAGTTCCACATGCAAGCAGCAGTTCCAACGGCAAGCCACCTGTCGGTCCAGCCTGGTGCCGCTGTCGCGGCGGAAGCCAGGAGTGCGGCCCGCGGCGGGTATGCCTACTACCAGCAGGCCCTCTCCGGTGAGCGGTTGCCAGCGGCGTTTGTCGACCTCGATGTGTTCGCCGCAAACCTCGAACTGCTGAGGCAGCGTGCTGGCGGTATGCCGATCAGGTTGGTCACAAAGTCGGTTCGGTCGGTTGGCGTCCTCAAGCGCATCCTTTCTTGCGGCCCGACCTTCCAGGGTCTGCTCTGCTATTCCGCCGGGGAGGCCGCTTGGCTGGCAGCACAAGGGTTCGACGACCTGGTGGTCGCCTATCCGTCGGTGGAGCCCAGCGAAGTGCATGCGGTGGCGGCGCAGATTCGTGCCGGCCGCAGCATCACACTGATGGTGGACGGCGTCGAGCAGGTGAAGAAGCTTTCTTTGCTGGCGCAGAGCGAGCAAGTCACGCTGCCGGTGTCGATCGATCTCGACATGTCGTCCGACTATCCCGGTATCCACTTCGGAGTCTTCCGCTCGCCCGTGACGAGTCCCGACGCCGCACTGGCGCTCGCAGGCGAGATCGCCATTCGGCCGGGACTGCGACTCGAGGGGCTGATGGGGTACGAGGGCCAGATCGCCGGCCTCATGGACGACGTGCCTGGTCAGGCCGTCAAGAACCGCATCCTGCGGTTACTGAAACGCAAGTCGATCGCTGAGGTGAACCAGCGTCGGTCTGACACAGTGTCTGCGCTGAAGCGCGCGGGGCACAACTTGCGCTTCGTCAACGGTGGTGGAACCGGCAGCTTCGAAAGCACGCGCCAGGACCCCAGCGTCACCGAACTGGCGGCAGGCTCGGGGCTGTACGCGCCAACGCTTTTCGACCACTACACCGCCTTCCGGGCACGGCCGGCGGCTGGCTTCGCGCTGCCGGTGACCCGCCTGCCGAAGCAGGGCATCGTGACCTGTTCGGGCGGTGGCTACTGTGCATCTGGACCGGCGGGAAAGAGTCGCCTGCCGACACCTTGGTTACCAGAAGGCTGCGGCCTGTTGGACAACGAAGGCGCCGGTGAGGTGCAAACACCGGTGAGGGTGTCGCCTAGCGCGGGTCTTCGCGTGGGCGACCCAGTGTTCTTTCGCCACGCGAAAGCCGGCGAGCTGTGCGAACGCTTCAACGAGCTCCTGTTGATTCAGGGAGGGCGGATTGTCGACCGGGTCAAGACTTACCGCGGTGACGGCCAATGCTTCTTCTGAACCGCCCGCCAGAAAGGTACACATGTCCGCACTGATGTCCTCATTTGCACCGGTCAGCACTGATGGCACGATGGACGCAAATCGCGTCTTCGCGCTCCAGCAAGCGGCGGTCTTGCGACACGGAGCTCCGTCGTACTCAGAGCGGATGGATGCGCTTAAGGCGCTGCACGACCTGGTCAAGCAGCATCGCCGGGAACTGGCGGCCAGCATCGACGCTGATTTTGGAAACAGGTCACGCGTTGAGACCGACCTTGGCGAGATCATGCCCGTGCTCAACTCGATCAGGCACGCGCGCAAGCATCTCAAGCGCTGGATGAGGCCGGTGAGCCGGAGCGTCGGGCTTGCATTTCGACCGGCAAGCGCAAAGATCGTGTACCAGCCGCTTGGTGTAGTGGGGGTGCTCGCGCCCTGGAACTACGCCCTGACCTTGACGTTGGTGCCCTTGGTCGAGGCTCTGGCCGCAGGCAACCGGGTGATGATCAAGCCGTCCGAGCTGACGCCGGTAACCTCGGCACTGCTTGCGATGCTGCTATCGAAGATCTTCCCCGAGGATCGCGTTGCGGTGATCGTCGGTGGTCCCGACGTTGCAGAGCGCTTCTCAAGACTGCCGTTCGATCACCTCTTCTTCACCGGGTCGACGCGGGTTGGCCGTGCCGTGATGACGGCAGCTTCAGGCAATCTCACGCCGGTGACCCTGGAGCTCGGGGGCAAGTCGCCGGTCGTCCTCTGCCGCGACTATCCGCTGAAGAAGGCGGCGCGTCTCATCGCGATCGGAAAGCTGTTCAACGGCGGGCAAAGCTGCGTGGCGCCGGACTACGTGCTGGCGCCGGATGACCTGGTCGAGGCGTTCTCCAAGGCATACATCGAGGTCGCCGCCGAGCTCTATCCCCGGCTTGCCGGTAATCCCGACTACACCTCCACCATCTCTGACCGCCACTACGCGCGGTTGCTACAGATGATCGAGGAAGCAGGGAAGGGCGGCGCGAGCGTCCTGCAACATTCGGACAGTCATGCCGCCAGCGAGCGGAAGCTTCCGCCAACTGTATTGGTCAACGTGTCGCCGGACGCGCTCGCCATGCGCGAGGAGATCTTCGGGCCCGTGCTGCCGGTACTGGGATACAGCGACCTACAGCGGGCCATCGACGTCATCAATGCCAGGCCCAAGCCCTTGGCCCTGTATTGCTTCTCCAACGACCGGCGGTCGATCGACAAAGTCCTGGACAGCACGCGGTCCGGCGGCGTCACGATCAATGGAACGCTGATGCATGCGACGCAAGAGGATCTGGCATTCGGTGGCGTCGGCGAGAGCGGCACCGGGGCGTATCACGGTCAGGCTGGCTTCATTCGGCTGTCGCATGCGCGCGGGGTGATGGAGCTGAGCCGCTTCAACACCTCGGACCGCATCGCGGCACCCTACGGCAAGCTGACGAAGTTGGTGACCCGCCTTTTTCTCGGCGACTGAGTCGGCCAGCAGGATCCCCGGCAATTTCCGAAGGAACAGCTACATGAGCCATGCTGCACTCGAACACCGTCCCGTTCTCTCGACTTCTGCCGTTCTAAGGCTTGCCATCGCGTACGCCGTGGCGATCAACGGTTTGGTGTTGACGCCCTTCATCGTCTCCGCGGTGACCAAGCGCTTTGGCGTTGACGATGGTGTGGCTACACAGATTGCCGGCATCGAGATCCTGGGCATCGCTGTCAGCTGCGCGCTCTTCCCACGCTTGATCTCCCGTACCGTCCACATGTTCTCGCGCCTAGGATTGATGGGCGCCATCCTGGCTCAGGTTGCGAGTGCCTTCGCAACTACGCCGCAGTTGCTCGGTGTCGCCCGCGGCCTTGCTGGCGTGTTCGAAGGAATGCTGTTCGTCGTCGTTGCTGCGAGCGTCGCACACCGTGATTCGACCGACAGGCTATGGGGCCAGATCATCTTCGCCGCTGGCGTGCTGGATGGCGGAATTCTGGTGGGGGTCTCGTTCCTTCCCGATACGGTGCTCGCGCATTGGCTCTTTCTGCTCTTGGCGGGGGTGATGCTGCTATCGACACCCGCGCTTGCCCATATCGGGCAATACGCAGGCCGTCCACCGGAGCTGAGCGGAGTTGGCGCGGCGCCAAAGGCCCCGGTGCGCTTGATCTTGGCCGTCTGGCTGGTCACCTTGCTGCTCTACGGCATCCAGGCTTCGCAATGGGCCATCGCCGGCATCGTGGGGACCCGAATCGGCCTGTCCGACTCAACGCTCGGCATCTTGCTGTCCCTGTCCTCGTTGCTGGGTTTTGTCGGGGCGGCAATTCCGTCCCAACCGGCGAGCCACCGTTATCGTCTGCCGATCATCTGGATCGCGCAACTTGCGATGGTTGCCTCGCTGCTGATCTTCTTCGAGTCGACGGGTGCCGTTTGGTACTTCATGAGCCAGACGCTGCTGAACGCCTCGCTCTTTGTCGTCATCCCGTTCTTGACGGGAATGCTCTCGGAGGTCGACGTTGACGGTTCTCTGGTGTCACGCACGGTCGTGATCACCTTCATCGGAGCCGGCGTGGGTACGGTGATGGCTGGAGGCCAGTTCAACGACTTGGGTGGCGTGCGGTTCGGCTATGCAATGTGTGCGGGAATTCTGCTGGCTGCTCCGTTCGTTTGGTACGCGCTTCGAGCCGCCGCTGCTCATGAATTGACAACGACGCCCGTGTCAGAGCGTGCGCCGACAACCCATGGACGTGCGAGCGCTCCGGTGACGCGCTGATCGCACTCGGGTGACTCAGTTTCTGTCTCACTCCCTGCGAGTTGCGGGCAGGTTGCTGCCGTCTCGCCTGTTCGAATTCAAAAGGAGCAAATCCAATGGCTGACAAGGTTGACGTGGTGGTCGTGGGCTCTGGTGCGCTGGGCTCGAGTACCGCGTTTCACTTGGCAAAGGCTGGCCGCAGCGTGATGCTGGTGGACAAGGCAGAGATCGGGTCGCAGACCTCACCTCGCGCTGCGGGTCTCACCGGACAGGTGCGCCGCACTGAGATGATGACGCGCCTGGCCAAGCGAGCCGTCGATAAATTCGTCGCGTTCACCGAAGAAACAGGGGAGCCGCTCGAGTTCCATCAGTCCGGCAGCATCACGTTGGCCCGTACGCCTGAGCATGCCGCACTGATTCGAGGCGCCGCCGACTTGGCGACCCACTGCGGAGTGGAAGCGCGCCTGATCTCGCCACAGGAAGCGCATGAACTGATGCCCCTGCTCCAGCCCAAGGGCATTTTGGCCGCCGGCTATGTCCCCTCGGACGTGTACATGGAACCGGCTCAACTGGCCGTGGCCTATGCCCGAGCAGCCGAGCGGCTCGGGAGCGAGGTTGTGCCCAACACGGCCGTGCGTGAGATTGTCGTTGAAGATGCGGCGGTCTCCCGTGTCGTGACCGACAGCGGCGAAATTCGCACCAGCGCGGTCGTCGATGCAGCAGGAGGATGGCTGCGTGTGGTGGCGAGCTTCGCAGGTGTGCGCGTTCCCGTCGTGCCAACGAAGCACCAGCTCATGATCACCGTGCCATTGCCGGCCGTGAATGACACGCAGCCAACCGTTCGCGTGCTCGACGCCAACGCATACCTGCGCCCTTGCCGCGGTGGACTGATGTTTGGCGGATACGAAAAGGCACCGGAGCAGTTGAAGTCGGACGAGGCGCTGCTCAAGCTTCGTGTCGAAGACCTGAAGTTCGACCTTTCGGTGCTGCGTGATCTCGCGGAGAAGGTCTATGAGCAGTTCCCGGTTCTTCGCGGGATCGAGCTGCAGGAGCACCGCGGCGGCCTGCCTACTCTGACGGTCGACGGCGACCATGTGCTTGGCCCAGCGCCCGGGGTGAACGGGCTGTACGTGCTTGGTGGCTGCAACGTCGGTGGCTTCTCGGTGTCTCCCGTGCTTGGTGAACTGATGGCTGAGTGGATCGTCAGCGGCAAGGCACCGATGGACCTGTCGCGCTTCAACCCCGCGCGGTTCGCCGGTGATTTGACCGAAGCCGACATCCACGAAATGGCGCGGCAGCGCTACGCGAACTATTACGCGGGGTCCTGACGCGGGATGTCGCATCGAGTCTGCAAAACCTAAGGAGGAAATATGACGCGCAAACTTGAGACGGTGGTCGAAGGACTCGCCTTTGGCGAGAGCCCGCGGTGGCGCGATGGCGCTCTGTATTTTTCGGACGTGCACGCAAACCGGGTCGGGCGACTTTTCCCAGACGGGCGCCACGAGTTCCTCGCGACTTTCGACGGGCCCGTCTCGGGTATCGGCTGGCTGCCCGATGGTCGGATGCTCATCGTGTCGATGTGGGACAAGAAGATCCTGCGCCGCGAACCGGGTGGCAGCTTCGTGACGCACGCCGACATCTCGTCGCTGGCCACAGGCCACGCCAACGACATGATCGTGCGTGACGACGGAGTTGCTTTCGTCGGCAACTTCGGCTTCTCGCTGTACCCGCCTGAAGACCCTCGCCCTGCAGTGCTCGCTCGCATCGACCCGGACGGCAGCGTCAGCGTCGCGGACGAGGAAAGCTACTTCCCCAACGGCATGGTGATCACGCCGGACGGCAAGACACTCATCCTCGGCGAGAGCGGGGGTGCCTGCTTGACGGCGTTTGACTTGGCCGCAGACGGCGCGCTGTCGAACCGTCGTGAATGGGCACAGCTCCCGATGGGCGCAGTCCCTGACGGCATCTGCCTCGACGCCGAAGGTCTCATCTGGGCCGCATCGCCGTATTCCTCGGAGGTGCTTCGCATCCGTGAAGGCGGCGAGGTCGTCGAAAGCATTCCCACAGGGCAACTGGCAGCGGCATGCATGCTGGGCGGGGAAGACCGCAAGACCCTGTACATCTGCACCGCCGACAGCACCGACCCGGCCGTCTGCATAGCCAATCACACCGCGCGAATCCTGATGACCCGCGTAGAGGTTCCCGGCGCAGGGCAGCCGTGAGCCGCCACCTCCGCGATTTCATGACTATCCGAAGCCCAGGAGAGCTCGCATGAAGAAACCCAAGACATCCAGCGTTTACCTTTTGACGGGCGCCGCCAGCGGCATCGGCGCCGCCACCGCAAGGCTTGCCGTCGAGCAAGGCCATCGAGTCATGCTGGCGGACATCAACCTGCGCGGTGCCAAGGCTGTGGCTGCGCCGCTGGGAGACCGCGCGGCAGCGATCGCGTTGGACATCCGATCGCCTGAGGCCTGGGACCAGGCGTTGGCTGCGACAGTCCAACAGTTCGGCCAGCTCGACGTGTTGGTGAACAACGCGGCCGTTGTTCATACCGGCTACGCGCGCGACGTTCCGATCGACAAGCACCAGCACACCATCGACACTAACTTCATGGGCCCGCTCATCGGGATGCTGGCCGGCGTCCGCCATTTCCGCAAGCAAGGTCGTGGGCACCTCGTGACTGTCTGCAGCATGACCGCGTTCATCCCGTTCCCTGGCATCGCTAGCTACGGAGCATCCAAACACGCCTTGCGAGCCTTCCACCATTCGCTTGCATTGGAGGAGCGCAAGGAGCCGATCGACTTCACCATCGTTCATCCGACGTCGACGCAAACGCCGATGCTCGAGGCCGAGAAGAACGACGACGCTACCGCACTGGCCTTCGCCTCTGAACCGGTTACGCCTGAGTTTGTCGCCGAGACGATCATGCGCGCGATCAAACGCAAGTCGCTCGAGATCTTCATGCCGCCCGAGCAAGCACGGGCCGTGCGCATGCTCGGAACGGACGCCAAGAAGCTCCGCGAGCTGATCGACACGATGGAGGCCATTGGCCGGGATGCGCAGCTTGCCGCCCGAGCCGCCGACGCGGTCGCGTGATGAAACACAGAAGGCCGCATCTGCGGCCTTCCATCGGAGTCGTTCGACGCTGCAGCGCGGCACTTGCGAGCGACGCGCTGCTGCTCTTTCAGCCGTTCGCTCGCTGAATGACGGGCAACCACTGAAGCGCTGCCGTGGGGTCGCCCTGGATCTTGATCTTGCCTTGCATGAACGCGACGGGCGGGTTCAGTTTGCCGGCCACCAGGCTGTCGAAGTCCTTGCGGGAGATGGTGATCGTCGTGTCGGCCGGCACATCTTCGTTGGTGACCGAAGTGCTGTCGACAACGATCACTCCCGTGTCCTTCAGGTTGATCTTCAGGCTCTTGTCCGGGGTGGAGCCAGCGGCGATCGCCGACTTGAACTTCGCAGTCATCTCTTCGAGGTATTCCATGGCTATCAGACCTATCCGTGAGGCAGTAGAGGGTTGAGGAGGGTTGGTCTATGGGATCAGGTGTTGTAGTCAGCGTCGGTCCGCTGCACGCGCCGCAGCAGCGTCGGCCAGACGAACGTTCCGCCTTGGCCCCGCGTCTGCACACGCTGTGCTTCAGCAACGCGTTCCAACGTGGTCGGCTCGATGAGGACCAGGTCGCCCCCGGCCTGGGCAGACAGCTGAATCTGGCAAGTCGTCTCGAACATGTACATGGCCAGGAAGGCATCTGCGATGGTGCCCCCGACCGTGAGAAGACCATGGTTGCGCAGCATGAGGTAGGTGTTGCTGCCGAGGTCGCGTTGAAGGCGGGGCTTCTCGTCGTCATAGAGGGCTACCCCCTCATAGTCGTGATACCCCAGCGACGCAAGAACGAACGAAGCCTGCTGCGAGATGGGCAGCACGCCACCACGCTGCGCGCTGACCGCCACGCCGGCGCGGGTGTGCGTGTGGAGGACGCACTGGACGTCCTCGCGTGCCGCATGGATAGCGCTGTGGATGACGAATCCGGCACGGTTGACCGGCAGAGGCGACTCGCGCACCTTTTCTCCCGCCTGGTCTACAAGAACAAGCGACGAGGCGGTGACCTCCTCGAAGAGCAGGCCGTAAGGATTGATGAGGAAATGATGCTCAGGTCCGGGCAAGCGCGCGCTGATGTGCGTGAACACGAGGTCCGTCCAGCCGTAGCGAGCAACGAGTCGATAGCAAGCCGCCAAGTCGCAGCGCAGTTGCCACTCCTCGGGGCTCACCACATTCTTGAGTGAAGGGATGTTCAATGCAGTCTCCTGAGTTGACCTTGGAGTGCAGAGTACCGACGCGCGCCATTGAACACAGTCAAGAAACAAACATTTCGCCGCGTTCGGGCATCGGCTATCCCAGCATTCGCAGGCGAACCTCGGCGATGGCAGAGGCCGACGTTTCGTCGCGCATGACATGCGACCCCTGGTTCATCTCGCTAGAGCAGGAATTAGGTCGGGATCTGCTCAGCGCAGGTGAGCCGCTCACGCTGCGTTCCGGCCAAAGTCTCTTCCGGCGCGGTGACAAACCGCTCGGCTTCTATGGGGTCGTGGATGGCACCTTGAAGGTCTCGACGATGCGCGAGGATGGTCGCGAGGCCGTTCTCGGGTTGCTGGAAAGCGGCAACTGGTTCGGAGAAGTGTCGCTCGTCGACGGCTCAACGCGCGCACACGACGTGACTGCGATCTCGCCCTGTTCTCTCATCGTCGTGGGGCCCGCGGCGTTCAACGACCTCATGCGAAGACCTTTGTTCGCCCAGGCTATGTCAGTCTTGCTCGCCGGACGAGTGCATCGGCTCTACGGTGCCCTCGAGGACACGATGCTGCGTTCACTGCTGGCTCAGGTCGCGAGACGTCTCCTGCACCTGGCTCAAGGCGACGCGGTATCCGCCGCATCGCGGGGAGCCCGGACCACGGTGCCGGTGTCGCAGGAAGTGCTGGCGACCATGCTCGGCGTCACGCGACAGACTTTGTCGAAGGAGCTGCGTGCCCTGGCGGCGGCGGGCTGCATAGTGCCGCAGTATGGGCGCATCACGATCATCTCGATGGACAAGCTGCAGGAGTTCGCGTTGGCCGATTGAGCCTCGTCACTGTCCCGTTTGGACGCATTCAGCGGTGCCACTGCGGTGGACGGGTGCGCATCAAGGCGGGTATGCTGAGGGCTCCAGGAGAAGCGCGGCTGATGCTGTCGCTACCGAAGGCGCATACCGAAACGCTCAGGTCAACAGACTGGACTCATCAACAACTGGAGAGTGTCGCAAGGCATAGCCCGAGCGACCGCCGAAGGTGCAAGCCAGACCCATCCGGGGCGAGGCGAATCTCTCAGGCAAACGGACAGTTGGGGCATTGCGCACGACGTGCGAGCAGTGCCCTTGCTTTCGCTTGTCTGGAGAAAAGATGAAGGTCATTGTCCTGGGTGCCGGTGTCATCGGCACAGCCACCGCGTGGTACCTGGCCCGTGAAGGCCACGAGGTCACTGTTGTAGAGCGCAACGTCGGTGCTGCGCGAGAAACGAGCTTCGGCAACGGAGGGCAGATCTCGGTGAGCCACGCCGAGCCTTGGGCCAATCCCTCGGCACCTTGGAAGCTGCTGAAGTGGCTTGGACGCGAAGACGCGCCGCTGCTGTTTCGCCTGCGCGCGGATCCCCATCAGTGGCGATGGGGGTTGAGTTTTCTGCGTCAATGCCCGACAGCGCGTTCTCGGCGCAACATGATCCAACTGCTCAACCTCGGCACATACAGCCGTGCGAGTCTTCAGGAGCTGCGTCGCGAGACGGGCATCGAGTACGACTCCCTGAGCAAGGGGATCCTGCACTTCTACACCAGCGAGAAGGAGTTCGACAACGCGATCGAGCCGGCTCGCGTGATGCGCGAGCTGGGCTGCCAGCGCGACGTGATCGACGCGCGCAAAGCGGTCGAACTTGAGCCGGCGCTTGCGCACATCGCGCCGCGCATTGCTGGCGCGACCTACACGAGTGCGGACGAGTCTGGCGACGTCTACAAGTTCACCACCGGCCTTGCCGCGCGTTGCGCAGAGCAAGGCGTCGTCTTCCGATACGGCGTGCGAGTCCAGCGGCTGCTCGTTGAGGGCGGCGAGATGACCGGCGTCGAGGTCGCGAACGAGCTGGGCTGCTACGAGACCTTGCAGGCCGACGCCTATGTGCTCGCGATGGGCAGCTTCAGTGCTCCCATTGGCCGACAAGTGGGACTCTCGCTGGACATTTACCCGGCCAAAGGCTACTCCGTGACGTTGCCCGTCCTGAATGAGTCCAAGGCGCCAAGCGTGAGCCTCACCGATGACGAGTTCAAGCTCGTCTTTTCGCGCCTGGGCGACCGTCTGCGCATCGCCGGCACCGCGGAACTCAACGGCTACGACATGTCCCTCAATCGGCTTCGCTGCGAAGCGATCGTACGTCGCACGCTGGAGGTGTTCCCGGGCTTCAGTCGCGCTGAACTGGCAAGCTACTGGACTGGCTTGCGGCCGGCGACTCCCGGCAACGTGCCATTCATCGGACGCAGTCGCGTATCAGGCCTGTACCTCAACACCGGCCACGGTACGCTGGGTTGGACCCACGCTTGCGGGTCCGGCCGAGCCCTGGCGTTGCTGATGTCAGGGAAAACGCCAGACATCGATTTCAGCTGGAGTTGACCCGGGTGGCCGATCAAGCCTCCCTGGTGGCCGAATCGGATCCGTGGCAAGGCAGCGCAGACCCCTAGATTTCGACTGCGCATTTCAGCTTCGTGACAGAAGCGCCCGACCACCCAACGCCTTGTCAGGAGACATTCGTGATCACCAGCGTTTCCTCTGTTCATTGGCCCTCGAGCGCTCTGTCGGCATCCGCCGGGCGCTTCTTGACGGCCGTCGTCGTGGCCCTCTGTGCGTCCCACGGGGTCCATGCGCAAGGCCGCGACGCAGCCCGACTCGGCACTGAGTTGACTCCCTCGGGTGCTGAAAAGGCCGGTTCGGCCGGCGGCATCCCGGCTTGGTCGGCTCCGGAGCCCCAGGGGCCGGGCTGGACCTACGGCAAGCATCGCGGCGACTTCTGGAAGTTCAAGGGTGAGAAGCCGCTGTACACGATCGATGCCACCAACGTCGAGAAGTACGCGGACAAGCTGTCACCGGGTCAAGTGCAGCTGCTCAAGGATACGAAGGGCTACAGGATGGACGTCTATCCGTCTCACCGCACCTGTGGCATCCCCGACTTCATCGCCGAAAACACGAAGAGGAACGTCGGCTTCGCGAAGATGGCTTCCGACGGCGTCTCGCTGCAGGATGCCTACACGCCCGGCTATCCCTTCCCGATGCCCCAGAGCGGTGCGGAAGCGATATGGAACGCGAAGACGCACTACCGCGGCGTGGGCGTTGAGATGCGCAACTTCACGACGGCGGTGTCGCCTCGCAAGGGCAGCAACGAGTGGATCCGCGGCGTCAGCGACATGTACGGCTTCCTACCATGGGGCGTTAAGACGGGGACCACGTTCGCCAAGGTCGATCGCACTGAGGCGTCGGTCTATTTTGTCTACACGGCGCCCGCAGCGCTGGCCGGGCAAGCTCTGGTGATGACGACCGGGGCAGGTCAGGCCCCCGAAGTCTTCTACTACTTCCCAGGACAAAGACGCACGCGGCGCATGCCGTCCTATGCGTATGACGCGCCGCAGATCGGCATGGAGAACCAGTACACGATGGACGAGGGCTTCGTCTATTCGGGCCCGCTCGACCGGTTCGATTGGAAGCTGGTGGGGAAGAAGGAGATGATCGTTCCGTACAACGCTTTTGGCATGTACGACTTCTCTGCCAAGTTCGAGGACGTCGCACAGCGGGACTTCATTTCCCCGGCGCACAGGCGATACGAACTGCATCGCGTGTGGATCGTCGAGGCGACCGTCAAGCAGGGCATGCGGCACACCGCACCAAAGCGCCTGTTCTATCTCGACGAGGACAGCTGGATTCTTCTGGGCGCAGTCGACTACGACGCGCAGGGCAGAGTGTGGAAGGTTCGTGAAGGCAACCCGATTCCTCTGTACGAGACCGGGACCTGCGACATGACAGCCATGGTTCAGTACAACGTGGCCGAAGGTCGCTACGTGTTCGACAACAGCCCCGTTGGCGCGGGCGTGGACTACCGGTGGATCGTCGACAGTGCCGGAAACCCTCGCATGAAGCAGGACTTCTACACGTCGGAGAACCTGCGCGCGATCAGCGAGCGTTGAACTACACCACGAGGAGACTGATCAACATGAAGCGGAACAAGACGCGATGCGGCTCCGTCGTCGTCGCAGTAGCGGTGCTGGCTGCCGGTATGGCACATCAGGCGCATGCCGTCACCTTCGGGGACGAGAACATCAAAGGCAGCTTCGACTCGACGATCTCGGTGGGCATGGGAGTGCGCACGCGCTCGCAGAGCCCGAGCCTGACATCGCCAATCTACGACTTCTCCAATGGTTCTGTGGTTCGCGCAGGAACGTTGGGACAGGCCAGCGGCATCTCCGACCAGGGCGACTTGAACTACGACAAGGGCGACCTGTTCACTGGCTACCTCAAGGGAAGCCATGAACTCCTTCTGAAGGTGCCAGACCAGAACCTGTCGTTCATGGCACGAGCCAACTGGATCCGAGACTTCGCCGCAACGCATACCACCGGCACCATCAGTGGGCAGAACGCCATCTCCAGTACCCCGCCTGACATCGGCAGTGATGGGCTGTCGGCGGATGCACGCAAGGACATGCGCTTCAAGGCTCGGCTTCTGGACCTGTGGGTCAGCAAGTCGTTCTCCGTCGACGAACATGACGTGCGGGTTCGCGTCGGCAACCAGGTGGTGAACTGGGGAGAAAGCGTCTACGAGATCGGTGGTGTCAACGCGACCAACGCGATCGATGTGAACCGGGCTGCACAACCTGGCACGCAAGTCAAGGAAATCGTGCTACCCGCTCCGATGGTCAGCGTCGCCGCTGGCCTTGGCAGTGGCTTCAACGTCGAAGGCTATGTCCAGACTCGCTGGAACCGCAGCTACCTCCCGCCAGTGGGCAGCTACTGGTCGACCGCGATCGTGGGCGTGGGCAGCAACTCCTATGGCGTGACGACGGAAGGAGCTCGCAACGGTGGCCAATGGGGCCTGGCGGCGCGCTACCAGCCGCAAGGGACAGCGCTCAACGTCGGCCTGTACGCGCTGACCTACCACGACAAGCTGCCGCAGACAACGCTGGATCTGACGACGCTTGCGACGACATTCCGCTATCTCGAGGATCGTCGCCTGTTCGGCGTCAGCGTCAACTTCCCCGTTGGCGACTGGGCTATCGGCAGCGAGTTGTCCTATCGGCCGAAGGATGCGGTGTCTCTCAATCCAGCCAGCGGCTGCATCGCGCAGGGCGGAAACTGCTATGTCGACGAGAAGCGCTGGCAATGGCATTTGTCCACGCTCTTCGCGCTTCAGCCTGGGAACGGCGGTGGCCCCCTGCTGAGCCTGCTGGGCGCCAACGCTGCGAGCCTCACGACGGAAACCGTCGTCATCTACTACCCGAACCTCAAGCAAAACTATGATGGCAGCCCGATCGCTGCAGGCGGGTTGCTTTGGGGCAACGAGTACAACGACTTGGTTGGGAGCTTCCTCTCCACTGGGGCAGCGTCGTTGAACAGCCCGGGTGATGCCGTGGGCACGAAGGCCTCTGGCGGCATCAACATCGACTTCAACTGGACCTACGACGGAACGCTGATCGAAGGCTGGCAAGTCACTCCTGGCGTCTTCATGCGCCGTGGGCTTTTCGGCCGAACGCCCAACGTGACGGCGCAGTTCATGCGCGGCGCCACGGCGTTGAACTTCTACGTCAACTTCGTCCAGAACCCCCAAAGCTGGCAGGTCGGGCTGAACTACACGCACTTCTCGGGCGGTCGGTCACCTCTCGACAACCCAGTGCGTGACCGCGACTTCGTCGGGGTGGTCGTCTCGCGAAACTTCTGAAGGGGTCAGCGTGAGCGTAGTGCATTCGGGCCGGCGCCGAGCCGGCCTCGGTCTGGCTGCGGCGTTGAAAGTCGTGGAGGCCTGGCTGTTCGGCCACAGACGTTTGGTCCTCGGTGTGCTGATGGCATTCACCGCAGCCATGGGTGTCTTTGCGTTGCAGCTTCGCATGGACGCGGGCTTCGACAAGCAGATGCCTATCGGGCACGAGTACATCAGGACCTTTCAGGCCTACCGCGACGACGTCCTTGGCGCGAACCGCCTCACCATCGTCATCAAAGCGCGCCACGGCGATATCTGGAATGCGGTATCGCTGCGTCGGCTCTACGACGTAACGCAGGCTGTCATGTTCCTGCCCAACGTTCAACGTCTGGGGGTTCAATCGCTTTGGACACCTAACACGTTCGTGAACGAGATTACCGAGGAGGGATTTCGGGCGGATCCCCTCATCGACGGCACCATCACACCCGATCGGTTGTCCGCCGAGACGATTGCCAAGATTCGCCGCGCGGCCAGCCAGGGTGGGTTCGTCGGAACACTGGTCTCACGCGACGAGACGAGCGCCATGGTCACCGCCGACCTGCTGGAGTACGACAGCACCGGTGCAAAGCTCGACTATGTGGCCTACAACCAAACTCTCGAACAGCAGGTTCGCGCACGTTTCGAGGACGCCAACTACGAGGTTGAGATCATCGGCTTTGCGAAGCAGGTCGGTGACATCGCAGACGGAGCCCGATCGGTGCTCAAGTTCTGCGCGCTCGCTCTGCTGCTGACCGCCGGCGCCGTCTACTGGTACTGTCGCTCCCTGCGCTTCACGCTGCTGCCCATTGTCTGCTCGCTCACCTCGTTGGTCTGGCAGTTCGGAACCCTGCGTCTATTGGGCTACGGCCTCGACCCGCTTGCCGTTCTGGTTCCGTTCCTGGTCTTCGCCATCGGGGTCTCGCATGGCGTGCAGCAAATCAACTTCATCGTCCGGCAGATCTCCCACGGTCGGTCTTCTTTCAATGCATGCCGGGATTCGTTCACTGGGTTGTTGATTCCGGGCACGTTGGCGCTGGTGACGGCCTTCGTTTCCTTCATCACGCTGCTGCTGATCCCGATACCGATGGTGCGAGAGCTGGCGATCGCGGCGTCCCTCGGCGTCGCCTACAAGATCGTCACCAATCTCATCATGTTGCCTGTGGCAGCGTCCTACTTCAAGGTAACGAAGGAATACGCCGACAAGGCGATGCTCAAACGGCAGCGTCGAGCAGGCTGGCTGAGGACCCTCGCACGCGTCGCGGAGCCGCGCAACGCGGCCATCGTAGTCCTGCTCACGACGGTGCTGTTCGCGACCGCAGTTTGGCAAAGTCGTGATCGAGTGGTCGGCACCCTGCAACCTGGGGCGCCTGAGCTTCGAGAAGACTCTCGCTTCAACCTGGATGCGGTCGCAATTGCGTCCAACTACGACACAGGCCTCGATTGGTTGACCGTGATTTTCGAGGCAAAGCCGGACAACTGTCAGAACGTGAACGTGGGCCTGTATCAGGACCGCTTTGCCTGGGCGATGCAGCCCGTCGAGGGAGTCCTATCGGTCATCTCCTACGCGGGCCAACTGCGCCTGTACAACGAGGGCTACAACGAGGGCAACCCGAAGATGAGCGCGGTGCCGATCGACCCGGCCAACTACGCGGGTCTATCAGCGGAGATCGCTCGCTTGCGCGGGATGATGCGCAAGGACTGCAGCATGACGGCCGTGCATCTGTTCTTGACCGACCACAAGGCCACGACGATCCAGCGGGTCATTGACGCGGTGAAGCAGTTCAGGAGCCACGACTCGATGCCCGGCGTTACGGTTCGCCTTGCTTCGGGCAATGCCGGCGTCCTCGCGGCGATCGACGATGAGGTGGAGAAGAGCGAGCTGCCCATGATGCTCTACGTCTACGCGGCAATCATCGCTCTCGTGCTGCTGGCCTATCGCGACCTGCGCGCCATCATCGCGTGCTGCATGCCGCTGACCGTGGGTACCTTCATCGGCTACTGGTTCATGAAGGAGCTTCAGATCGGATTGACGGTTGCCACGCTTCCGGTGATGGTGCTTGCCGTCGGGATTGGGGTGGACTATGCCTTCTACATCTACAACCGGATGCTGATGCACATGGCCGGCGGGCAAGGCATCGTCAAGGCGATCGAGCACGCTCTCCATGAGGTGGGCACTGCCACCATCTTTACGGCCATCACCCTTGCCGTCGGCGTTGCCACATGGTCCTTTTCTCCGCTCAAGTTCCAGGCCGACATGGGCAAGCTATTGGCGTTCATGTTCATGGTCAACATGGTCATGGCCATGACTGCGCTGCCTGCCTTGGCCGTCTGGCTGGAGAAACTGTTCCCCCGACGTCGACCGGTGCGTGCCGTCGGACTGCACCATGACTGAAGCGAGGCATCGAGTGATTCGCCCATCTGCTGCTTCTGCAGTTCCCAGGCTGCTTGTTGCTCTGGCGACCGCATGCGCCGCCCTTTGTGGGGCGAGGGCGGCACAAGTGAGCGATGCGACGACCTCTGGTCCTACCGCTGTGCCGGCTATGAAGGTCCCACACGCGAGCCAGGCCATGATGCTCGGAGCTACCCGCGCCGGATCCCGCATCGTTGCCGTTGGCGATCACGGAGTGGTCATGCTGTCCGACGACCAAGGGCGTAGCCACCGTCAAGCACGCGGCGTGCCGATCGACGTCACGCTGACTGCCGTGGACTTCGTTGACCAGCGAGAAGGCTGGGCGGTGGGTCATCGCGGGGTCGTTCTGCATACCAAGGACGGGGGCGAGACTTGGGCTGTGCAGCGCATCGACCAGGGCGAGGATCGGCCCTTGTTCGCCGTGCATTTCTTTGACGCAAAGCACGGCGTCGCCGTAGGGCTTTGGTCGCGAGTGATGATCTCTTCAGACGGTGGGTCACGCTGGGACGCGGTAGCTCTCTCGGCTCCTGAGGGCGCCAAGAAGGCCGACATGAACCTGATGGCGCTGTTCGCTGACGCGAAAGGTCGGCTCTATGCCACTGGTGAGAAGGGGTTGGTACTTCGCTCGGAGGACCGAGGCCGTACCTGGGCGTACGAGACGACAGGGTACAAGGGGTCATTCTGGACCGGGTTGGCGGCACCTGATGGCACCCTTATCGTGGCCGGCTTGCGGGGATCGCTTTACCGCAGTGGCGATGAGGGCCGCACGTGGTCAAGGGTCGACACGCACAGCCAGTCGTCGATCACCGGTCTGGCGATGGTCGGGTCTCAGATCGTCGGGGTAGGGCTCGAGGGCTTGACGCTGCGCAGCGATGACAGGGGTCTGAGTTTTGCGGCTGGCATTTGTCCTGAGCGGTTGGACCTTACCGCTATCGCTGGCGGCGATGGCAAGCAGCCGGTGGTGTATTCGCGGCGAGGCATAGCAAGCCTACGGTGCGCGAACCCAGCTGACCTGTTGTCATCCAGTTGTGCTTGCACGCTCACTCCTTGAGATGCTCCTGTCGTCACGACCTTCGATTATTGCGAAGTGAAGGTCGGGTCGCAGGTCGCTTTCAACCACGCTTGCGGTTGCACCAAGTGCCGGGAGGGCAATCAAGCCCCTCGTCTTGGCTACCGGCATGCCTTCTTGCATCAGCTCGAAGGCCTCGTTGATGTCGGAGAGCGGCATGGTGTGCGTGACGAACGGCTTGAGCTGGTTGCGACCGGCCATTGCGTCCTCCACCATGCCGGGCAGCTGCGAGCGACCTTTGACGCCGCCGAAGGCCGTGCCTTTCCAGGTGCGTCCGGTCACAAGCTGGAAGGGTCGTGCGGAGATCTCGTCCCCGCGCCAGCCACGCCGATGACGACCGACTGCCCCCAGCCGGTGTGCGCACTCGAGAGCGGCGCGCATCACTTGCACGTTGCCGATGCATTCAAAGGAATGGTCCACGCGCCAACCCGTCATCTCGACGATGACTTGCTGGATCGGCTTCTCGTAGTCTTTGGGATTGGCGCAGTCGGTGGCGCCGAAGGTCCTGGCCAGGTCGAACTTCGACGGGTTGGTGTCGATGGCGATGATGTTCCAGCCTTCGCCAGCTTGGCACCGTGGATGACGGCCAAGCCGATGCCGCCCAGGCCGAACACGGCCACCGTATCGCCAGGCTGGACCCTCGCTGTGTTCTTCACGGCGCCCCGGCGCGCTGATCGCGGCGGTCGGTTTCCTGCTGATGCGCAGCGCCGGCGATTACGGCACCCTGACGGTGGCGGGGCCGATCAACCGCGTCGGCTGCGGCATTCTGCGACCATGGTGACGTGGAACAAGCGCGTGTTACCGTTGTCGCGCCGCGGCAGGGGTGTCGGCGCCTACCAGTCGTGCTTATTCTTCGGGCTGTTCATCAACCCGGTGCTCGTCGTCGGGCTGGAGAAGGCGACCGGCGGTGCGCGCGCCACGGCGGTCGGCGATGTGGGCGTGGTGTTGCTCGGCCTCGCCGCCGTCGCGCTTGCTGCCGCGTTGTTGCGCCGGGGAGGGCGCTGATTATGATTATCGAAGTTGCAGACATCCAGGTCCGTGCGGGACAACAGCAGGCCTTCGACGAGGCGATCGCGCGCGGCGTCCGCAGCGTCATCGCGCAAGCCGAGGGCTATCGTGGTCACCGCGTGCTCAAGGGTATCGAGTCGCCGGAGCGCTATCTTCTGCTCGTGTACTGGGAAACGATCGAGAACCACACGGTGGGCTTCCGGCAGTCGCCTGCGTTCGGAGAGTGGCGCGCGATCGTCGGGCCATTCTTCGCGTCGCCGCCGAAGGTCGAACACTTCGACCTGCTGCCGGGCGGGTTCACGCCCGAGCTCGTCATGTGACCGTGAAGAGGCGATGCACGACGCCGCGCAGCCACACATGCGCGGCGTCTTTGTGAAAGCACCGATGCCAGAACTGGTGTACCCCGATGACCGGTGACTTTATCGGCGTGTCCAGCGTGCGGACCTCGCCGTAGCGGACGCACGCCTGGGCCAGATCACGCAGCACGGTCGCGATCAGGTCGCTGGTGGAGATGATCGGCAGCAGGCTCATGAAGTGCGCCACTTCCAGGCGCACGCGGCGATGCAACCCTCGGGCCTGCAGGAACTGCTCGAACACATGCTCGTGCCCGTCCGGCCGCACCACGGCACGGCTGGCCGCGAGGACTTCAGCGTGATCGTCTTGCCGACCGTTGGATGGTTGCGTGCACGACGTCTCCCAGCATCGGCGTCTCGCGGGTAAACCCCTAGCCTAGTTGGCATTGCAACTAGTTGGTATATCAACTAAATTTCTCCGGATCAAGTCGCGGCGTGAAGTCACAGGCCGCGATGCTCAACTGGAGACAACCATGTCGATCTCTCGCCGCACGCTGGCATCCGCAGCGCTCGCTGCAATCGCGTCGTTCCTCACCGCGGCCAACGCGCAGGCGCAGACCATCAAGGTCGGCATCGTCGGGCCTTTCTCCGGCCCGTTCGCGCACTACGGCACGCTGTTCAAGGCCGGTGCCGAAGCCTACGTCGCCTCGCAAGGCGGCAAGCTCGCGGGCAGGGCGGTCGAGCTCATCTACCGCGACACCGGCGGCCCGAACCCGGCGCAGACGAAGACGCTGGTGCAGGAGCTCATCGTCAAGGACAAGGTGGACTACCTGGGCGGCTTCGTGTTCACGCCGAACGCGATGGCCGTCGCGCCGCTGATTCAGCAGTCGCAGACGCCAACGGTGATCTTCAACGCCGCGACCTCGTCCATCACGGAGAAGTCCGAGTACTTCGTGCGGACCAGCTACACCCTGTGGCAGGTGACGGTGCCGATGGCGCAGTGGGCGGCGAAGCAGGGCCTGAAGAAGGTGGTCACCGCGGTGAGCGACTTCGGCCCCGGTATCGACGCCGAGACTGCCTTCAAGAGTGAGTTCGCCAAGCAGGGCGGCACCGTCGTCGAGAGCATCCGAATGCCGCTCACCACCACCGACTTCGGTCCCTTCGTGCAGCGCATCCGCGCAAGCGGTGCGCAGGCGGTCTACACCTTCCTGCCGGGCGGCCCGCCCAATCTGGGCTTCGTCAAGGCCTACAACGAAAACGGCCTGGCCAAGGCGGGCATCCAATTCCTCGGCACGGCGGAAACCGACGAGTTCGACTTGCAGAAGTTCGGGGACGCGGCGCTCGGCCTCGCCACGGCCTTCCACTACTCCGGCGTGCACGACTCGCCTGTCAACAAGAAATTCGTGACGGCGCTCAAGCAGCGCGACCCGAATGCGGTGGCCAACTACGCTTCCGTCGGCGCCTGGGACGGCATGTACGTCATCCACAAGATGATCGAGGCCACGGGCGGCCAAAAGGACGGCGCCAAGGCCGTTGCCGCGGCGCGCGCTCTGCAGTGGGAAAGCCCGCGTGGCCCGGTGCGCATCGACCCGAAGACACGCCACATCGTGCAGAACGTCTACCTGCGCAAGGTCGAGCGCGTGGGTGAGATGCTGGTCAACAGGGAAGTGCAAAGCTTCGGCCCGCAGGCCGACCACGGCCTGGACAAGTAAGGCACCTTGGCATGAGCACGCTAGCCAACATCCTGATCGACGGCATCGCCTACGGCATGGTGCTGTTCGTCATCGCGATCGGGCTGTCCGTGACCCTGGGTCTGATGCGCTTCGTGAACCTGAGCCATGGTGCGTTCGCGATGGTCGGCGGCTACTGCGCGGCGTTGCTCACGCGTGAAGCGCAGTGGAGCTTCTGGGTTGCCGTGCCTGTCGCCATTCTTGCCACGGCACTGCTCGGCGCCGTCTTGGAAGTGCTGGTGCTGCGCCACCTTTATCGCCGCAAGGAACTGGACCAGGTGCTGTTCACCATCGGCCTGAGCTTCCTGCTCATCGCCGGCACCAACGCGCTGGTGGGGCCGCAGGTGCAGCTGATCCCGCTGCCGTCCGCATTGGCCGGCTCCGTGGACCTGGGCTTTCGCACGCTGCCGGCGCAGCGGCTGCTGGTGATCGGCGCGGGGCTGGCCGTCGCGGCCGTGGCCGCGTGGACAGTCACGCGCACCCGCTTCGGCATCTGGCTGCGCGCAGCTGTCGATCACGCCGGCACCGCATCGGCCCTTGGCATTCCGATCCGCACGGTGCAATGCGCGAGCTTCGCCGCCGGCGCCGCGCTGGCCGGCTTCGGCGGCATCCTCGGCGCCGAACTCATGCCGTTGGAGCCGTACTACGCGCTCAAGTACCTGGTGCTGGTGCTCGTGGTCGTAGCGGTCGGTGGCATGGGCAGCATCACCGGCTCGCTGTGCGCGGCCGTCCTGCTCGGCGTGATCGAGACCGCCAGCAAATACCTGGCGTCCGACTGGGGCAGCCTGTTCTTCTTCCTGGCGATGGCCGCTTTGCTGGCATGGCGCCCTGACGGATTGTTGAAGCGATGAACACCATGACTTTGCTCCGGGCACGGCTGCAGAAGCCCGACGCCAGCGCGCCGCGCTGCGCACCGCCCTCGCGGGCGCCGCTCGTCGCTCTCGTCATCGGCCTTGTTGCGTGCACTCTGCTGCCTCAGCACGCCAGCCTGCTTACGCGCGTCTTCATCACGGCGTTGCTCGTGCTGTCGCTCGACCTCGCGGTCGGCGTCGCCGGACTGGCGACCTTGGGCCACGCCGCGCTATTTGGTGTCGGCGCCTATGCTGCCGGCATCTTTGCACTGAAGGTCATGCCCGATCCTCTGGTGGGCCTCGGGATCGGGGTCGCGGCCGGTGCGCTGCTCGCCTTCGCCTCCGGCGCCTTCCTGCTGCGCTATCAGGGCTTCACGTTCCTGATGCTCACCGTGGCCGTGGCGCAGATCGTCCTCAGCCTTGCGCAGAAAGCGCGTGACTGGACGGGCGGCGACGACGGTCTTTCCGGATTCACCGTGCGCCCGCTGCTGGGCCGATTTGTCTTCGACCTGGAGGGGCGGGTCGCGGCGCTGTACGCGCTGGCCGTGCTGGTCATCGCGCTGTACCTGCTGCGCCGGCTGGTCGATTCGCCTTTCGGCCTGGCGGTGCGCGGTATCCACGAGAACCGCGCGCGCATGGCGGCGCTGGGCACACCGGTCTACGCGCGGCTGCTCGTGCTGTACACCGTGGCTGGCGCGGTGGCGGGCGCTGCCGGCGCGCTCTCGGCGCAGACCACCGCGGTGGTGGGGCTCGACAGCCTGTCGTTCGCCCTGTCCGCCGAGGCGCTGGTGATGCTGATCCTCGGCGGCGCGGGGCGCCTTACCGGCGCGCTGGTGGGCGCCACCGTGTTTACGCTGCTGCATCACACGGCGGCTTCCATCAATCCGTACCACTGGCTATTCGTGGTGGGCATCCTGCTGATGCTGGTCGTCCTCGTACCGCCGGCCAAGGCATGGGCCTGGCTGCGGTCCCGCGTGGGAGCCGGGTCATGACGCAGTTGCTGGAAGTCCGTTCGCTGGACAAGCGCTTCGGCGGCCTGCACGTCACACGCAACGTGTCGTTCAGCCTCGCCGAAGGAGAGCGCCTCGCGCTGATCGGTCCCAATGGCGCCGGCAAGACAACGCTGGTCAATCAGATCAGCGGCGTCTTGCGCCCGGACTCTGGCGCGATCCACCTGCGCGGCGAGAACGTGACGCGGCAGCACCAGGCCGGCCGCGTGAGAGCGGGACTGGCCCGCACCTTCCAGATCACCACGCTGGCGCCGCACTTCCCGGTGCAGCGACAGATCGAGCTTGCGCTGTTCGAGCGCGAGCGCCTCACCTGGCGTGCCTGGCGCGGTATCGACAGCTACCCCGCATTGCAGGCCGAGGCGCAAGAACTGCTGGCCCGCTTCGGGCTGCGCAGGCACGCCGCCACGCCGACACAGGACCTGGCCTATGGTGAGCAGCGCCTGGTCGAAATGGCACTGGCGCTGGCGCTTCGGCCGCAGGTGTTGCTGCTGGACGAGCCCATGGCGGGCGTGCCCAAAGGCGACGGCGCGCGGCTGCTGGCTGCGCTGGATGCATTGCCGCGCGAGCTGGGCGTGCTGATCGTGGAGCACGACATGGAACTGGTGTTCCGCTTTGCCACACGCATCCTGGTGCTGGCCGAAGGCGCGGTGCTCGCGGACGGAACCCCGGAGCAGATCCGCCGCGATCCCAAGGTCCGGGCCGCCTACCTGGGGAATTGAGATGAGCGACGCCATGCTTTCCGTGCAACAGGCCGTCGCCGGCTACGGACTCACAACCGTGCTGGACGGCCTCTCGTTCGAGGTCACGACGGGGCAACGCTTGGCCATGATCGGCCGCAACGGCGTGGGCAAGACCACCGCGCTGCGTGCCGTGATGGGCCTGGTGCCGCTGCGCGCGGGCCGCATCATGTTCGAGGGCGAGGACGTTTCTTCGCTGAGTCCGCACCAGCGGGCTCAGCGCGGCCTGGGCTACGTGCCGCAGACGCGCGACATCTTTGCCTCGCTCACGGTGGAGGAGAACCTGCTGGCCGGGCTCAAGCAGCGGCCGCGCGTCGCACTCGACGACGCGTACGCATTGTTTCCACGGCTGGCCGAGCGACGCCGCAACGGCGGTTCGCAGCTGTCGGGCGGTGAGCAGCAGATGCTGTCGGTGGCGCGGGCGCTGCTGGGGCAGCCGCGCCTGCTGCTGCTGGACGAGCCGCTCGAGGGCCTGGCGCCGCTGATCCGGCAGGAGCTGCTGGCGGCCTTTCGCAACATGAGCCGGCAGACCGGGATCGCCGTGGTGATCGTGGAGCAGCAGGTCGACGAAGCGCTGGGCTATGCACAGCGCGCGGTGATCCTCGACCACGGCGCGGTGGTGCACGAAGCCGAGGCCGGTGACCTGCTGCAGGACGATGCCACGCTGGAGCGCTGGGTCGGCATGGCGGTGCACTAACAACGAAGGGACACGGATGTATGCAGAAAGTCGGAGCATGAACGCCTCCAGAGCCTCGGCCCCCGCCAAGGGCGCCAAGGCGGTCGATCTCGACCGCTATGTGCCCGCCTACCTCACGTGGATCGCCAACAAGCTGTCGCGCGGCGCCTCGCAGCACTACTTGAATCTTTTCGACGTCGGAATCGAGACCTGGCGCTGCCTGGTGCTGCTGGCCATTGAGGGTTCCATCTCGGCGCAGCAGGTCTCCAAGGTGATCGGTCTGGACAAGGCGTCGGTGAGCCGCTGTTTCAAGGCGATGCAGGAAACCGGCCTGATCCGCGTGGAGCTGGACCCCAACGACGGACGCGCCCGCGTGGCAGTACTCACGCCCAAAGGGCGGGCGCTGCACGACCAGATCCGCGATGTGGCGCTGGAGCGCGAACGGGCGTTTCTCTCCGTGCTGAGCAAGCAGGAGGTCGAAACGCTCATCGGTCTGCTGCGGCGCCTGCACGAGAACCTGCCCGCCGTGGAGGCCGCCACGCAGGCCTTTATCGACAAGAACTACCCGAATGCGGCCAAGCGTCCGCGCAAGCGCGCGCCGGAAGAGGAATGAAGCGATGGACGAATTGGAACTGATCGTCAGCCGCCGCCGGGAGGAAGCCCAAGGCATCTGCAGCTTCGAGCTTGCGCGGCCCGATGGGGGCGAGCTGCCACCCTTCACTGCTGGAGCGCACATCGACGTGTACGTGCAGCCGGGTCTGGTGCGCCAGTACTCGCTGTGCGGAGAGCCTGGTGACCGCCGCCGCTGGCGCATCGCGGTACTGCGCGAGCCCGCATCACGCGGTGGCTCGGCCGGTATGCATGATGAAGTGAAGCCCGGCACCACGCTGCGCGTGAGCGCCCCGCGCAACCACTTCGCGCTCGTGCCGGCGCCGCATAGCCTGCTTCTCGCGGGCGGTATCGGCGTCACGCCCATCCTCGCGATGGCAAAGACACTGCATCGCGAGGGCAGCAGCTTCGAGATGCACTACTGCACGCGCTCGCCCGGGCGCACGGCTTTCCTCGACGAGCTGCGCGCCGCAGCATTCGGGCAGCGCGCCCGCTTCCACTTCGACGACGGCCAGCCGGCGCAGAAGTTCGACGCAGACAGCGTGTTGTCGGGCGCGCAACCTGGCACGCACCTGTATGTGTGCGGGCCGTCGGGCTTCATGGACCATGTGCTGCGAACGGCCCGGCGCCTCGGTTGGGCCGAGGAGCGGCTGCACCGCGAGTACTTCGCGGGATCGGTGGCGTCGTCGCCGGTGGACGCGGGGTTCGACATCCAACTCGCGCGTTCGAAGCGGACGTTGCAGATCCCCGCGGACAAGAGCGTGCTGCAGGTCCTCCTCGATGGTGGCATCGACGTTGCGTTCTCCTGCGAATCCGGCGTCTGTGGCAGCTGCCTCACGCCCGTGCTGGAAGGCACGCCGGACCACCGCGACAGCTATCTCACCGACGCCGAGCGCGCGGCGAACGACCAGTTCACGCCTTGCTGCTCGCGTTCCAAGACGCCCGTCCTGGTCCTGGACCTGTGACCTCGAGCTCACCTTCAAGGAGTCCGCCCCCATGAGCCTCTTTCCGCTGAACCAGTGGTACGTAGCCGGCTTTTCGTCCGAGCTCACCGACAAGCCGATCGCCCGCACTTTCCTCAAACAGAAGATGGTGCTGTTTCGCACGGGCGATGGCCGCGTGGCGGCGCTGGAAGACCGCTGCTGCCACCGCTCGCTGCCGTTGTCGTGCGGCACCGTGGAAGCGGGGGGCGTGCGCTGCGGCTACCACGGCATGCTGTATGCGCCCAGTGGCCAGTGCATCGAAGTGCCAGGCCAGGACCGCGTGCCCACCAAGGCCTGCGTGAAGGCCTACCACATCGTCGAGAAGAACCACATCCTGTGGATCTGGATGCCGCAGGAGCAGGGCGCGGCCCCCACACGCGAGGCGCCAGACTATCCGTGGCACGACGACGCGCGCTTCAAGTTCGGCACCGGCAAATACCACTACCAGGCGCCCTGGCAACTGATACACGACAACCTGCTGGACCTGAGCCACCTCGGGTATGTGCACCTCAAGACGATCGGCGGCAACGCGCGCCTGCACATGACGGCCGACATGCAAGTCACTCAGGACGGCGACAAGGTGCGCGTGGTGCGCCTCATGCCCGGCTCCACGCCGCCGCCCACGTACAAGGCCGCCTGGCCCTTCGGCGACACATGCGACCGCTGGCAGGAGATCGAGTTCGAGCTTTCACACCTGAAGATTTGGACCGGCGCCGTGGAGCCCGGCACGGATGCCATCGACGATCCGAACCGCGGAGGCTTCCACATGCGCGGCTTCCACGGAATCACCCCCGAGACCGAGGAAACCTGCCACTACTTCTGGAGCATGGCCAGCACCCGCCACCCGGACATGCCCGAGAACATCGACGAGGTGATCCGGCAGACCGCGTTCACCTTTGACGAGGATCGGGCTGTGATTGAGGCCCAGTACCGCAACATGAAGGACTTCGGTGGCAAGCCGGAGTGGGTTGACATCCACGTGGATGTGGGCGGAAACCGCGCGCGGCGGATCGTGCAGAGGTTGGTTGCGGCAGCGTAGCGACAGGCGGTGCAAGCGCGACGCCGGACGCGATCGACCAACCGGCGCAAAGGTCAGCGATGTGGCGCTGAGGCGACCGATTCATATTGCTCACTCTGTCTCCTGGTCTGCTGCATGTGAGTCGTCATCTCAGCGAGGTCTTTGGCCTCGCTTCGCCCCTAGCTCGCTGCCGGCGAGGCGAGAGGCCGCCGTGTCACTATGGCATTCGCGTATGCGCCTTTCAATTGAAAAAGCAGTGGCGTGGGCAACCTGCAGTCGACCCAGTCAATGGCTGCTCGCAGCGGGGCAGCGTAGACGATCTTCAGCGGCTGTCCGCATGCCGCATGGCTCAACCGCGGCGGCGAACGAAAGCGATCACGCTGTCAGGTATCGGCCCAGGCCTCGATCGCAACAGGATCAGGAACAGTGCGAGCCCTTGCCGGTCAGTCGGTAGCCGCCCCGCCGCTGGCTCTCGATGCCTTCGGCCTGCAGGATTCCGGCGGCAGTGAGACGAGCCAGACGGTCGGCCAGGATGTCGGTCGACATGCCGGCATGCTGCCGGAACCGGCTGAAGCTGGCGACGTGCAGGAATCCGCACA
>Ga0075366_10000057_pt1 | contig 40849 bp, 35 predicted proteins | sample EndMethybrTD3031_FD_72351 | JGI IMG/M metagenome (GOLD analysis project Ga0075366, IMG submission 72351) | Populus endosphere microbial communities from Tennessee, USA - Endosphere MetaG P. TD hybrid TD303-1 | ecosystem: Host-associated > Plants > Roots > Endosphere | place: USA: Tennessee...
GGTCTCAACGCTGCCGCCAAGGCGCTGGACGTCATCAGCAACAATGTGGCCAACGGCAGCACCATTGGCTACAAGCTTTCGGGCTCGCAGTTCAGCGACGTCTATGCGGCGGCGCTCAATGGCGCAGCGGCGGGTGTGCAGATCGGTATTGGCACAGCGATGGCGCAGGTGGCCCAGCAATTCACGCAAGGCAACATCACGCCTACCAGCAACCCGCTGGATGTGGCGATCAACGGTGACGGTTTCTTCATCGTGCAATCGCCCGACGCTTCGGTGACGGCCTACAGCCGCAACGGCCAGTTCGATGTTGATTCCAACGGCTTCATCGTGAATGCGGCAAGCTACAAGCTGATGGGTTTCCTGCCCGGTGGCGGATCCACGACGGCATCGCCGATCCAGCTCTCGGCGAGCAATAGCTCGCTGACCGGTGCGCCGGCAGCGACGACGGCGATGAGTGTCGGTCTGAACCTCGACTCGCGCGAGGCGTCACCTACCATTACGCCGTTTGACTACACCAACACCAATACCTACAACTCCTCGACCGCAACGACCGCTTACGACAGCCTGGGAAATCCGCATGCGGTGACCATGTACTTCGTACGCAGTGCATCGGCACCTGCTCTGGCGGGCGCGAGCACACGATGGGATGTGTACAAGTCGATCGACAACGGCGCTCCCAGCGCAACTGCCGACGACATGGAGTTCAATAGCGCCGGCGCGCTGGTCGGTACCTCTGCCGCCGGTACCTATACGGTTGCGGGCAGCTTTGCGGTGACGACCGGGGCCACTTCGCCACTGGCCTTCAGCATAAATCTGGCAGGCAGCACCCAATACGGCAGCACCTTCAACGTGACCTCGCAAACGCAGGATGGTTATGCGCCGGGCACGCTGTCAGGTATCACGATCAGCAAGGACGGCATCATCCAGGGTCGTTACTCCAACGGCCAGACCACCGACATCGCCACTGTCGCGCTGGCCACTTTCGCCAGTCCCAATGGCTTGTTGTCCATTGGCAGCAACTTCTGGGCGGAGTCGGCAGAGTCGGGGGCTGCGCAACTCGGCGCACCGGGTATCGGCAAGCGTGGTTTGCTGCAGGCTGGTGCGGTGGAAGAGTCGAATGTGGATCTCACCGCCGAGCTGGTGAACATGATCACGCAACAGCGCAATTACCAGGCGAACGCGCAGTCGATCAAGACACAGGATCAGGTCATGCAGACCCTGGTGAACCTGCGTTAGTCAAACCGCTAGCGCTGACCGGTAACGAGCATCATGGACAAGCTGATCTATACGGCAATGAGCGGGGCGAAGGCGACGATGAGTCAGCAAGCCTCCGTCGCCCACAATCTTGCCAATACCACCACCACGGGTTTTCGTGCCGAGCTGCATCGCTTCCGCGCAGTCGATGTGCAATCGCCGGCATCGCATACGCGCGCGTTCGTGGTCGATGCCAGCATGGCTTCGGATTTTCGCGCTGGACCGATGATCAAGACCGGTGGCACATACGATGCAGCCGTCAGTGGCGCAGGCATGTTCGTCGTGCAGGCTCAGGATGGTACCGAAGCCTATACGCGCAACGGCAGTTTCGCCGTAGATGCCAATGGCGTATTGCGGACCAATACGGGTCTGGCTGTGGTAGGGGATTCCGGACCGATCACGATCCCGCCCGACAACGGCATCGAGATCGGGGCGGACGGAACGATCACGGCAACACCGACAACCGGGGCGAGAAACACAGCCAACGCGGTGGGCCGTCTCAAACTGGTCAATCCGGCAGAAGCGGATCTGCAACGGGGCGATGACGGGCTGTTCCGGACTACAAACGGCAACCCCGCCGCGCAGGACGATACCGTGAGGGTCGCTGGCGGCTTTATCGAAGGCAGCAACGTCAACGTCGTCGAGCAGATGGTCAACATGGTGTCATTGGCACGCCACTTCGAAATGCAGACCAAGATACTCGCCACCGCCCAGGAAGATGACAAGGTTGCAACAGCGATCATCGCACGTTGATTCAGCGCCGATCCGTAGAAGAATCCGGGTCGCACAAGTCGTAACACTCGTTGCACAGGAAGGACCGACAAAATGATTGGCGCACTTTGGGTAGCCCGCACTGGCCTCGACGCCCAGCAAACCCAGCTGGATGTCATCTCCAACAATCTTGCCAATACGGCGACCAATGGTTACAAGCGTTCGCGCGCGGTATTCGAGGATCTGCTGTATCAGACCGTTCGCCAGCCTGGAGCACAAAGCTCGCAGACCACGACGCTGCCTTCCGGGCTGCAGATCGGTACCGGTGTGCGTCCGGTGTCCACCGTGCGCATTCAGACCCAGGGGAATCTTCAGCAGACTGACGGCGTGTATGACATGGCGGTACAGGGCGCCGGCTTCTTTCAGGTGTTGATGCCGGATGGCACGACGGGCTACACCCGTGATGGATCATTCCAGCCGGATTCGCAAGGGCAACTGGTAACTTCTGCGGGCTATCCGCTTCAGCCGGCCATCACGATTCCGGCGGATGCCTTGACGGTTACGATCGCCAAGGATGGCACGGTCAGCGTGACCCAGCCGGGCGGGACCGCTGCCACCCAGGTCGGCAATATTCAGCTTGCCACTTTCGTCAATCCGGGTGGCTTGCAAGCCATCGGTGAGAACCTTTTTCTTGAGACCACAGCCAGCGGCACGGCAACACCGACCACGCCGGGCTCCAACGGCTCCGGCACGGTCAATCAGCGTTTCGTCGAGACATCCAACGTGAATGTCGCCGAAGAGCTGGTCAGCCTGATCCAGACGCAACGTGCGTATGAGTTCAATTCGCGCGTGGTGACGACAGCTGACCAGATGCTGAGTCGTCTGAGCCAGCTGTAATCCGGATTCCGAATCATGAGAGCCCATATCTTTCCCGCGCTGTGCCGGGCCGGCATCTGCCTGTTGCCAATGCTTTCGGCATGCAGCCTGTTGACCACGCCCACTGCAGTGCATCAACCGATGACGGCACGCCCCCAGCCCGCACCCGTGGTGCAATCGGCGAATGGTTCGATCTACGGTGCGGCAACGCGACCGATTTTCGAAGACCGGCGTGCGCGTCTCGTGGGCGATACGCTGACCGTCAACATTGTCGAGAAGACGCAAGCCAGCAAGAGCGCCAATACCAACACGGCGCGTGCCGCCGACAGTTCGGTGGGCATAACCTCACTGGCTGGTGTGCCGGGCAAGTTCCTCGCGCCGCTGTCGGTGGGTGCCAGCAACGACACCACCTTCTCGGGCAAGGGCGCATCGGCGGCCAACAATGCTTTTACCGGCACGATGACGGTCACTGTGATCGAGGTCTATCCCAACGGCAACCTGCTCGTCTCGGGCGAGAAGCAGGTAGCCATCAATCAGGGGCAGGAATTCATCCGTTTTTCGGGCGTCGTCAATCCCAACTACGTGACAAGCTCCAATACCGTGCAATCCGTTCAAGTCGCCGACGCGCGAGTTGAGTACAAGGGAAGCGGCTACATCGACGAGGCTCAGACCATGGGCTGGATGCAGCGCATCTTCATGAATATCTTGCCGTTCTGAGCGCCGTTTTTCGTGCAGTCCGGATAAATCAAAGCGTAAGGCTGGTTGAAAAATGAGACAAGCGACCCGGATGTGTGTGTGGATGTTCTGCGCGGCGTCGCTGAGCCTGTGTGTCCTGTCGGTTGCTCATGCCGAACGCATCAAGGATCTTGCGACGGTCGCTGGCGTGCGCAACAATCAGCTCGTCGGTTATGGCGTCGTCGTTGGCCTCGACGGTACGGGCGACCAGACCACGCAAGCACCGTTCACCACGCAAAGCCTGATCAATATGCTCGGCAATATGGGCGTCACGATTCCGCCGGGTACTTCCCTGCAACTCAAGAACGTGGCCGCCGTTATGGTGACGATGCAACTGCCGCCGTTTGCACAACCCGGCCAACAATTCGACATCAACGTGTCGTCCATGGCCAACGCCAAGAGCCTCAAGGGCGGCACCTTGCTGATGACGCCGCTCAAGGGCGCTGACGGGCAGGTGTATGCCGTCGCGCAAGGCAGCATCATCGTCGGTGGCGCAGGTGGACAGGCAGGTGGTGCGAGCGTTACGGTCAATCATCTGTCTGCCGGCAGAGTGCCGGCTGGCGCCATTGTCGAGCGTGCTGTGCCGATGCAGGTTGGGCAGGAAGACACGCTTACATACGAGTTGGGTACATCCGATTTCGGTACTGCACAGCGCGTTGCCGATGTCATCAATCAGGCCAATGCCGCCGGGACGGCCTGGCCGCTGGATGGTCGTCGCATCCAGGTGCGCGCGCCTGCCACGGCTTATGAACGCGTCGCCTTCCTGGGGCGCATCGAAAATCTTGAAGTGACCCCCTTGGCGGGCGCAGCACGCGTCATCGTCAACTCGCGTACCGGCTCGGTGGTTATGAATCAGGCCGTCACCTTGCAGGAATGCGCGGTGGCGCACGGTAATCTTTCTGTTTCGGTAAGCGCCAATCCACAAGTCAGCCAGCCGAATGCCTTGTCCGGCGGGCAGACCACCGTTGTCGAAAACGGTACGGTCGACATCAAGCAGGGTGGTGGCGGACTGGTGCGCTTCCAGGCGGGGGCAAATCTCGCTGAAGTAGTGAAAGCGCTCAACTCCGTCGGCGCCAATCCACTCGACCTCATCAATATCCTGCAAGCGATGAAGGCGGCGGGTGCGTTGCGCGCCGATCTCGAAGTGATCTGAGCATGATGGATCAGATCAATACGCTCGATGCCAATGCGCTAAGCGCACTCAAGCGCTCGGCACATGAGAACACGCCCGAAGCCATCAAGGCGACGGCGAAGCAATTCGAAGCACTATTTCTGCAGATGGTGCTGAAGTCGATGCGCGACACCGTGCCGAAAGACGGCATGCTGGACAGTGAGTCCACGCGTTTCTACGAAGGTTTGGGTGACCAGCAACTGGCTGCGGTGCTTGCGCAGCGCGGTGGATTGGGGCTGGCTGCTGCGCTCGAACGGCAACTGCTGCAGCAGGCCGGTTTGTCACCGACGACTGTGATGCCAACGACAACTTCCGCTTCTTCCCAGCCTGGAGTCAGTCAGGGGGCTGTAGCGCCTCAGCAGACTTCTCCGGCGGCCACGCCTTCCCCGAACGTCTCTGCGCCCGTAGTGAACGGCGCTGCGACGGGTGACGCGCAACGCTTTGTCGAGGCGCTATGGCCGCAAGCCAGCGAGGCGGCACGTACGCTCAATGTGCCGGCACATTTTCTGATCGGACAGGCTGCACTTGAAACGGGCTGGGGCAAATCGGAGTTGCATATGGCAGATGGTCGGCCGACGTATAACCTGTTCAACATCAAGGCTGGAAAAAGCTGGACCGGTGCAACAGTGGATACGCAAACGACTGAGTATGAAAATGGCATTGCGCAGACCCGCACCGAGCGTTTCCGTGCTTACGGTTCTTACGCCGAAGCCTTTCAGGATTACGCACGATTGGTCCAGCAATCGCCACGCTATGCTGCTGCATTGGGACAGGGCGAGGCATCCGGTTTTGCCAAGGCCCTGCAATCAGGCGGTTACGCAACCGACCCGGCATACGCCGACAAGCTCACCAGGGTTATCAACGGCAATACGCTCAGACAGAGCCTGCTCGCCAGCGCGCGTTAAGTGTGTTGCGTGATCAGCGGCGCCAGTGCTGATCGCATTTGCAGGCTTTGCTTTCCCTCTATAAAACAAAACGGCGCGCAGCCTGGCTGCGCGCCGTTTTGTTTTTGGAGACCGAAGTATTACTTCGCGGCCGGTGCGGCAGCAGGAGCTGGAGCAGCCTTCTTTGCGACTTTCTTTGCATGCTTCTTGGTGACCTTCTTGGCCGCCGGAGCGGCGGCAGCAGGGGCAGCGGCGGCAGGTGCGGCAGCAGCAGGTGCGTCAGCAGCAAAAGCAGCGGAAGAGATGAAAGCGCCAGCGATCAGGGCGGTCAGCAACTTGCTCATGTTCGTATCCTTTAAGATGGTTTGTGATGGCCGGGATGTGGAATACACCGCACGGACAAGCTCAACAACGCGCCGTCGACGAGGCGGGATGACAGGGCAGCGAAATAAATTCCGACCGTTTGTCGGGCCTTTCAAAGAGCCGTGTTCAGTGCGGCCAGCGTTCGTTCGCCGAGGAGGGCAATCGCGGATCGATCAAGAACATAGGGTGGCATCCAGTAAACCGTCGAACCGATCGGTCGCAGAAGCAATCCTTCCTGCAGTGCTGCTTGCGAGAATCGGCGGGCGAAGCCTGAACCCGGTCCGGCATCCCGTGCGTCGACATCGAACGCCAGAATCATTCCGGTCTGGCGCATGTGGTGAACGCGGGAATGGGCGGCGAGGGGCTGTGCGGCTTCTTCCAGCCAGCGCGCCCGCTCAAGATTCGCGACGAGCACCTGATCTTTCTCGAAAAGCTCCAGGGTTGCCAGCGCAGCGGTACAGGCCAAGGGATTTCCCGTGTATGAGTGCGAGTGAAGAAAGCCGCGGCTTACTTCGTCGGCATAAAAAGCCTGGTAGATCGCCTCACGGCTCAGCACTAGTGAGAGAGGAAGATAGCCTCCCGAAATGCCTTTTGATAGACACAGGAAATCCGGCCAGATACCCGCTTGTTCGCAGGCAAAGAAAGTACCGGTGCGGCCGCAACCGACAGCAATTTCATCGGCAATGAGGTGCACTTCGTAGCGATCGCACAGAGCACGCGCCAGACGCAGATATTCGGCGTCGTACATTGCCATGCCGGTAGCGCATTGCACGAGCGGTTCGACGATCAGGGCTGCGGTCTGCGCATGATTCTCTTCGAACCAGATTTCGAGTGCAGCGGCCGCGCGGCGTGCCACGTCCGCTGGGGTTTCTCCGTCAAGCGCACGACGCCAGTCAGGCGATGGCACCGTCTCTGCTGCACGCACCAGAGGTGCATAAGCATCGCGGAACAGAGCGATGTCGGTCACAGCCAGTGCGCCCACAGTCTCGCCGTGATAGCTCCCCTCAAGGCAGACAAAGTGGTTCTTGCCGGAGCGCCCCAGATTGCGCCAGTAGTGCAGGCTCATCTTCAGCGCAATCTCTGTCGCCGAAGCGCCATCTGATGCATAGAAGGCATGTCCCAGTTCGCCAGCCGTGTGCGCCGAAAGCTTCTCTGAAAGCGCCACCACGGGTTCGTGCGTGAAGCCTGCCAGCATCACGTGCTCAAGCTTTTCGAGTTGCTCACGCAAGCGCTGGTTAATGTGCGGGTTGCAGTGCCCGAAGAGGTTCACCCACCAGGAGCTGACCGCATCCAGATAACGCTTTCCATCCGTGTCGTACAGCCACGGCCCTTCGCCACGCGCAATGGGAATCAGTGGCGTGACTTCATGCTGCTTCATCTGCGTGCAGGGATGCCACACGGCGGCGATCGAGCGGGAGAGGAGGTCGTTCATGTGCTGGTGGCAAAACAGATCGGGAGCCGGGCATTTTCCTTCGTATTGCCTCTGACAGGCAAAAAGAACGCTCCCGATTTCCTGCTTGTAGAATGCGGGGAGGACGGGTATCGCTGCAATACCGCGGCTGCAGGTATATTCTCGGCCCCGGCCGAACGCGTATTCGCAATACACACTCACGCTAATCATGATTTACATCGCTGCATGATCCAGATCGTTATCTCTCCCGCCAAATCGCTCGACTTCGAATCGCCTTTGCCTGCAGTGCCACACACGCAGCCCGCGTTTCTGGATCAGTCCCACAAGCTCATCAAGATTCTGCGCAAGCTCGCGCCGAAGACGGTCGGCAAGCTCATGAGCATTTCCGATCAGCTTGCTGCGCTCAATGTCACGCGTTACGCCGAATGGTCGATGCCTTTCACGGAAGACAATGCGCGACAAGCCGTGCTCGCCTTCAACGGCGATGTTTATGGCGGGCTGGATGCCTACAGCCTGACTGCCGACGACCTCGAGTGGGCGCAAACGCATCTGCGAATACTGTCTGGGCTCTACGGGCTGTTGCGTCCGCTTGATCTCATGCAGGCGTATCGTCTGGAAATGGGAACGCGGTTGCTCAATCCGGCAGGCAAGGATCTGTATGGTTTCTGGGGCGAGACGATGACGCAGGCACTGAACGCGAACTTCAGGGAATCGCCAGAGAGCGTGCTGGTCAATCTCGCATCCGAGGAGTATTTCAAATCCGTACGACGACGCCAGCTGAAGGCGCGCGTCGTGACTCCGGTCTTCCAGGAATTGAAGAGCGATGGCTACAAGATCGTCAGCTTCTACGCCAAACGTGCACGCGGACTGATGAGCCGTTATGCCATCGTCAATCGCGTAACCGATGTCGAAGCCCTGAAGGATTTCGATATCGAGGGCTATGCATTCGCGCCCAAGGCTTCGACCGAAGACTCCTGGGTGTTTCGTCGCAAGGCGGCGTGAGGAAAGCAGCAATGAGCATACATATCAACAGCCGGTTCGACAGCGGCAACATCGAAGTGGTCAACGCTGAAACGGCGGACGATATCCGCTTGCGCATTCGTCACGACAGCAACGCCGAGTTTCTCCAGTGGTTTCATTTCCGGCTGACTGTGCCCAAGGGGGTTGCAGTACGCATCGTCATCGAGAACGCGGGCGAGTGCAGCTATGCCGAGGGCTGGCACGGCTACCAGTGCGCAGCGAGTCATGATCGACACGACTGGTTCCGCATAGCTACGACCTCTTACGATGGCAAGGCGTTGCATATCGAATTCGTCATGCAGCAAGATAGTCTCTGGCTTGCCTACTTCCAGCCCTATTCGCTCGAGCGGCATTTCGATCTGCTGGCGCGCTGCGCACAGAAAACCGACGTGCAGCTGGTGCAACTAGGCAATTCGGTTCAGGAGCGCAGTGTCGATGCCCTGCGCATCGGCCAGCCGGATGCTTCGCGAAAAAATGTGTGGATCATTGCCCGCCAGCATCCGGGTGAGTCCATGGCTGAATGGTGCGCCGAAGGCCTGCTCGAAGCCTTGCTGGATGCAGATGATCCAGAGTTCGGTGTCATCGCTCGCGAAATACGTGAGCGTGCCTGTCTCCATATCGTGCCAAACATGAATCCAGATGGCAGCACACTGGGCAATCTGCGCAGCAATGCGATGGGGGCCAATCTGAACCGTGAATGGCGCACGCCGTCCGCCGAGCGCAGCCCTGAAATCCTTTGTGTGCGCCAGGGGATGCTGGATAGCGGCGTCGACTTCTTCCTCGACCTGCACGGTGATGAAACCCTGCCGTACGTGTTCATCGACGGCAGCCACATGGTGCCCGGCTACGGCGAACGCAATCAGGCGTTGCAACAGGCTTTCCTCGACGATCTGCTTAGAGCCAGTCCGGATTTCCAAACAGCACAAGGCTATGCGGATAACCGTTTCGACGATGAACTACTGACGCTTGCATCCAAGTGGATCGCTAATCAATTCAACTGCGTTGCGCTGACGCTCGAGATGCCATTCAAGGACAACGCCAATGCGCCTGATCAGCACACTGGCTGGAGCGCCGCGCGCAGCAAGCGTCTTGGTGCTTTGCTGCTCCACCCTGTCCTTGCTCATCTGCGCAGGCTGGACACATGAGCACGCCTGACTCCAGCATCGGTTCGCCGCTTGGCAAGAGCGTTGCCTATGAGACAGCCTACAACCCGAAGCTGCTGTATCCGATCCCGCGCGCAGAAAAACGTGCCGAGCTGGGGATCACGGCTGCCTTGCCATTTATCGGCATGGATATCTGGAACGCATACGAACTGTCTTGGCTCAATCCACGCGGCAAGCCCATGGTTGCGCTTGGAGAATTCATCGTGCCAGCAGACTCGCCAAACATCATCGAGTCCAAATCACTCAAGCTTTACCTGAACTCCTATAATCAGTCGAAACAGGAAAGCGTTGGTGCAGTCGAGGCTCGCATTGCAACCGATCTAAGTCGAACAACAAACGCAACCGTGGAGGTGCGGCTAACGCCTGTGGCACAGGCCACCCGCAGCATGGTTACGCCAAGTGGGATTTGCATCGACGATCTCGACATTGCAATAGACAACTACATGCCAGCGCCAGAACTGTTGAGAATCCGGCCCGGCACTGTCGCCAGCGACGAAGTCCTGTATTCCCATCTTCTCAAATCCAACTGCCTGGTAACCGGCCAGCCCGATTGGGGAATGCTCGCAATACGCTATAGCGGTCCAACCATCGACCGCGAAGCCCTGCTGCGCTACATCATCTCCTTCCGCGAGCACAACGAATTCCACGAGCAATGCGTCGAGCGCATCTTCACTGACATCCAGCGCCAATGCCGCCCGGAGCGACTTGCAGTCTGGGGGCGATACACGAGAAGGGGAGGGCTGGACATCAACCCGGTCCGTGCTACGGATACAGAATGGGCTGTTGTTGTTGGCAATCTTGCGGAAGTCAGGCAGTAGTCAATGCCGGAGTGCAGCCCAGAAATGGCAAAGGGTCGGCAAACGCCGACCCTTTGTTTTCTGGTGCTGCTGACCGGAATCGAACTGGTGACCTACTGATTACGAATCAGTTGCTCTACCAACTGAGCTACAGCAGCGAAGGCGGCGATCATAGCATATTGAACCCGTAATTCATGCCCTTCAGATTGGCTGAATGCTACTGGGGACTTGATTGGTCAGGGCTTGCCTGCGTACCGGATGTGGGCCCCCATTTGAATTCCAGCACCCATTTGCTGGGTACTGGTTTGCCGGCTAGGCGGCCAGGGCGGAGCGAGAGCTTTTTCAGCTTTTCCAGTAACCAGCTTTCCTGCGATGAAGTCATGCTGCTTGTGTCAACGTCAATACGGTCAATATGCCCGTTTGAGCCGAGATAGAGGCTCACAATCAAACTACCAAGGTGCTCGCTATCGGGCATATCTGACGAGTCTTCGGGTGGGACGTCCTCGAAGCGAGGGTGTTCAGTGAGTTGCTCGACCGGGTAGTAGGGAAGCGCCAATGGCAGGCCTGCAGCGGCGCGAGATGTGTGTTTTTCAGAAGCGTTTTCCTGCCCGGTGATGGAAACAGGCGGAACGGCATTTTGTAGAGACCCCGGAATAGGAGAGAGAACAACCTCAGAAGGCGAGTGCGGCTGCTGTGTAGGCGTAGCATTGACAAGTCGCACGTGCAATTCTGTAGTGTTAGCTGCACGGATCGGACTTTGATATCCGATATCACCCTGTATACCTTGGAGATCGAGGCGCGAAAACAACAAATGGATGAGCAGAGACACAAGCAGACAAAAAAGAAGGCGCCGCAGGGCGCCTGTCTTCTTTTGCAAAGAGAAAACTTTACCAACAAGTCGCCGAACTGAAGCTGGCACTGAGAACACTTTTAGCCCCCGCCTGATTTATGGCAAAAGTGCCGCATTCATCGGCAGCCTGCGCGCCCTTCGGGGCTGCCGTAAGTGTGTAGCCTGTTGCGTCCGGCGTTCCTGGGTCGAATGTATACCATTGACTCGTGATGCTGGCTGGAATTGTGGCACCAGCGTAAGTCATTTTCTCGGTGTAATAACGCTCCATGAACTGAGTGGCTTGCAGCAAACCGCTGCGTGCCTCGGCACGCCGTCCTTTGCGGATTGAGTCGTTGTAGGCCGGCAGTGCGATCGCAGCAAGGATTGCAACGATCGCTACTACGATCATCAGTTCAATGAGCGTAAAGCCCTTTGTATTGAATGCGCGCATGAGTGCCTACTCCGGTTTGATGATTTCGCGCCAGCTCAGGCGCTTGCCTGTGCCGCCCCCGCCACCCCCCGTGGGATCGTCCTTGCAGTGTGCTCCTACGCACTTGAAGCCAGTGGTATCAATACTGCCGCTTACGCTGTTTCCGACAGCCACAATCAATCCCCCCGTGCCCGTGACCAAGGTAGAGCCGCCGATGGTGGTGGTCTTCTTGCCGACAGCTAACTCGGTGTCTTCAATCGTGCCGTCCCCGTTGATGTCAAACGCACCATAAACGCCACCGTTCAGATAATTCACCGCCATCAGCCATCCGTAGCCAGCGGTGGTGCCGCAGAGCAGGGCGCTAGGGACAAAGGTGTTGTAGACCACTCCCTTGTTATGCACAATTGGCGTTCCTGTAATCCGCTCACCGCTGTCCGGCAGATTCTCTACCCAGCCGCTATATACCGCCCAGTCCATTGGCAGAGCGCTAACCTGGCGGAACGATGCACTGGTAGTGTCTGTCGTGATGGTTTGAGCGAGCAAGGCGTTGCGTGTTTGTAGCGTTGTCGCGGTCTTGGCACCCGTAGCATCAGTGGTTTTGTCCCAAACGCCATACATAGATTGCTGTTGGGTACTGGTCGAGTCGGAAGTCTCGAAATACTTGCCCGTACCAAAGTACACAAGCACGTGTTTGGAGTTGGTCGGATGCGTTGTCAATGCCGGTGTGCTGGTGATTGGTTGAACGTCGCTGGTGGCGCAACTTGCAACTGCGTTAATGCAAGCCACTGCCAATTTGCTGACGGACACACTGCTACTGTCTCCGAACACATGTCCTGACAGATCGAACTTCCACAGATTGCCTTTTAGATCACCTCCATACACGTAATCAACATAGCCATCAGCATCGATATCAATGCCTGCCACACCACCTAGGCCGTTTGCATCGCCTGTGCCGCCTGCCAAAGTGTCCACCTTGATGAATTTCGGTGCAGCAATGCCTTTCTGATCAAGGTAGATGATGAATAGCTGAGCAGTCCCTGCAGCACTGTTGTAGCCGTTGCCGGTGATGACAGCCCAGTCCCCACCTTTCAGGCGCGTAATGATCGGGCGCTCGAAGATGTAGCCCACGCCACTGAGAGGACCGATGGTGTCATGGCTGGGAGTGAACTCCCAGAGCAGAGCATCCTTGATGGCACTTTCTGAAGAGTAGTTTGGCGCGGTTACATCCAGGGCATACAGACCGCGCCCTCCTGCCCGGAGAGCTCCGGTCAGTACGGTGCGCCATCCAGAGGCAGCGCTGGAAAGCTTCACGTCGGCGGCGACTGGCGAACCGTCGACAAAGTATTTGTGTGTGTAAGCCGGATTAACCAGATCTTTCAGATTGCTGATCACCATGGATGGCACATAGGCGAACAACTCCGTTCCGCCACTGGTGCCAGATGTTGCATCAAATGCATGCAGCATACCGTCATTGGCGCCAACGTAAATAATGCTGGTGCGTGATGGGGCATAGGCAGCATATGTAGCATCGCTTGAGTAGGCAGCCGAAACGGAAGGGACGCTGCCGTAGTTGCCTGGCGCATTAATCATGACCGGCGCCGAGTTCACGATGTCGCCGAGTTTCGTGGTGTCGCGAACACGGAAGCTGTTGACTCCCGAGCCCTCCTTACTGCCACTCCCACGCACATAGTCCACAACCCCTTGATCGGTCGGTGTGCTATGGGAAATAAGCTCCAGGGACCCTCTCTGTGTCGCGCTGAGATCTGTCCATTGAAACGGGATGCCCACGTTCGTTGTCGGATTGGCACTGAAGATGATGCGTCCTGCGCTGGAGGTCAGTTTGCTGGCGGCTGACCATAGTTTTGTGAATACAAACGAGCCCGAGATCAGTTTGAGATCAAAAGCACGGAGATCGCCTGTCCAGTATCCCGGGTCAAATACGCCCTGGAATACTGTTGTGCCGGTATCCAGAGAAGTTGAGCTCGTTGCCACGGCTGCGCCACCAGACGATTGTGAGATCGCCTTGAACGCGGCCGAAAGCGACTTTTCAAGTTGGGCAGGGTTGTTTACGTAGAAGTAATTGTCAGGCAGGCCGTCGGAGCCGGCTGTACCGTCCGTTTTCTGCGCATCCCACTCGATTATCTGGTCGGGCAATGAAGAAATCGAGATGGTGGTGGGGGTGCCCGTTGAAGTGTATTCCTTGAAACCGCCATACTTGGCAGCGTAATAAAGAGGGTCCTTCAGCTCTGCAACCGTGCTGCTGCCGGTTACGTTATAAGTAACGCTGGTTGCAGCATCAGCCTCGTTACAGTTGGTACAACCGGTAGCGCCGGTTGGATCAGTGAAGTTGAAATTGAAAATACCAGAGTGGAAGTGCGGGCCGTCACGATTCGTTCCCGAAATGACGTAGCCGAATCCTTGAGGGCTACCCGTAGATTGGGCAATGACTTTGGTCGTGATCTGGATCTGGGTGGCCGACAGGACTTGATAGGAAATCGTGCCAATCACGTCCTGATCGTAGTCACCGCCAAAATTGCTGTCTTCCCAATTGACATAGAACGTACCGCTGGTCGCTGTCTGGGATACAACCTTGAAGTCGACAATCGCTCCAGTACCTACGCCGCTACTGCCCAGATCAAGGCGGTAAGTCGGTTGCAGATAAACCGTCTTGCCGCTGACCACAATCGGGATGCGTGGTACGTTGGTGGCAAGGGCAACACCGTAGGTGTTAACGCGTAGCGAAGTCGTGTCCTTGGTGTCATCAATGGCAACACCCGTGACATCCCGAATTCTGTTGACGTGAGCGTAGTAGGCCATTCCCGACATCATGTATGTGCCAGCTTGCGACGGGGCCTCCGGGCACAATCCGCCCAAATCACCGAGATTTGCAAGAGTTTTGGCTGTACAGATGCCGTTGTTGGTCGTGCCATTGTTGCCAATGAACACAGATTTGCCGACGAGACCTTCCGCCGTTCCGACAGCATTGGTCTGCGTCACCGCATTAGGACTGCCTTTGAGTACGTTGAAGCCTGCCACTTGATCATTATCATTGGTGGATACACTGGCATTGAAAACCAGCACACTCAGCGGGGCGCAATAGTTATCCTTGTTGATGGGGTCTGCCCAGGACGTGACCTGCTTCAGACCGACAGCGTTGTCGCGCGTCATGGTCGTCGTAGTGAATGCCGAGGTGGGTGTGCTACCGCGGAGATAGCGCATGGATTCCATGTACAGCTCGGACATGGGGTTGCCCCACGAGCTGCAATTGCCTTCGGTGACCTGATTACCGCTTGCTGTTGTGCCGGTCGGCACGATGCCAGTGCGTTGGAATGTGCAAGTGGCATAGGTGCCGTCGCTATATTGGTAGTTGTCAATACGTAGCTTGTTGAGTGTATAGACTATGCCGGTCCCACCAATTTTCGACGTATCTGTCTTGAATTGCCCGGTATCAGGATTGATTTCGTCATAGTCCGGATCGGCTGTAACCCCGTCTGCCTTAATGTTGCCCGCGAGCGACTTGCCGATCGCCTTGCGCAATACGCCTCCTGATACGTTGAGCGTGTAGGATGGCGTCATAAGACCGAACAGAATGCGCGGTGCGCGCCCTTCGCCGTAGGTTTGTAGCAGCCCTGCTGGCTTGTAATTGTTGCCGTACTGCTTGCAGGTTTCCTTGCCGATCAGAGAGCTGTTGCACACTTCTACACGTGCAACGTAATCATAGACCCCGCTGGTTGCCAGGCCCGTTTCTGCCTTCAGGGGATTGCGCCGACTAGCGGGTATGCCTGACGCAGCATAAGCATTGCCGTTGGTCGCAGAGGGCGTGCTGTCGCTTGCACCACCGTCTTTCTCGTCACGCCAATAACACTGCCAGCGTTCGTTTGCGCCCCATAGTGAGTAATTGCCTTTTGCTGCACGAATTACAGGAGCTGCTGTCGTACTTTCCGATTTGTCACTGGAGCCGCCTATGGTTGCATTGCAAAAACTGATGCCTGTCCGGCTCAGATTCATTACCGAGATGACTTCGTTCGCAGCGAACGCACCCACCCGCGAAAGAGCATGCAACGTCATGTCAGTTCCTGAATAGGTATTGACGACGCCATAACTTATCTTGGTGCCACTGGTGATTTTGATCTGGTCCCCTGGAAAGAAGGTGCCCGTCACGTTCTTGACGGACGCGACAGCACTGCTGGATACAGTATTGACTTTTCCGCTGACGGCCGTCGTGGAGGCTCCACTGAAGGGTGTGAGTTGGCTGATGTCGCTACCGTTGTAATACTTCGCCCAAGCATGTGCATCCGTGGGGATGCTGGCCCGCTCAAGAACCGTCAACGAAGCGGCAGAGCTTGAGGATGCCGAATCGATCGAGCGATAACCACCATAAAGCACCTTACGCATTACATCGAGACGGCTCATCGAGATCCAGTTCAAGAAGTTACCGCTCCAATAGCCCGAGCAGTACTTGGTGGTGTTGGTACTGACTGGAACGAAACGAGACAGTGCAGTGCTGTAGCTATAACACTTGTAAGAGTCGAAATATCCGTAGTAGTCAAAGCTGTGCAAGTAGGACGTTTCATAACTGTCCAGTGTCCCGTTGCCATCGATGTCGCTATAGTCGTTGTAGGCTTTGTAAAACAGCTGGTGGTCGCGTGAAGTATTGAGCATCACCATGGGTGTGGCGCGCGTGCCAACGAAGAGGGGGCTATCAGCCAGACTCAGGCTTGAGGCGGCAATCGTCAGCGGCGAAGCCAGCGCACCAATAAGGAATGCAAGGGCACGAAAGATGACTTTGGTGAGCATGGAATGACTCCCGGTATTTCAGTGGTAGATCAAGCTTTGCAGCGTGACCTGAGTATTGGCGTCGCGGCCAGGGGCGTGTGCCGTCACGCGAATGACTTTCGAGCCGGCAGCGATACCTGATCCCAAATCCATCGGGCCAAGTAATTCAGCGTAATAACCCGGGTTATAGGCAAGATTGTTCGGTAGGCCGTTGGCTGGATTGCTCTTGTCGACGCCGAAATGCTTGATGGTCGCGTCAGATAGTTGCCAACTTGCATACGTGTTCGGATCGGGAGCATTTTCTTTGGAGCAAAGACCGTTTTCACATGTGGCTTTGAAATCAAGGTCTAACGCCGCTGCCGCTGCAATTTCGCCAATACGAAGGGTCGTTTCAGCAGCTTCAAATGCAACAGATTTGTCACGGCCATTGCTTGCCATGCGTTCTTCGACCCCGGCCGTTTGCATGCTTGTTGCGCCAATCAACATCAGCATGACCAGAAAGACAAGGACTACGACCAGCGTCATGCCCTTTTGGCCTGACAATCCGGTATTCGTTGGGCGGTGAGAAATAGAGCTTGTGACCTTTCTCATAGGACACCTCTGTTGCGGATGCGCACAGTGAAGTTCACGGGAAAACGCAGTCGGTGATCGGTTGCAGTTTTGGCTGCGCCTGCACAGTCCGTATAGCCGTCGCCGATAGTCAGGCCCTGGTCCTGGCTTCTGACGAGCAGGCAGACGCGAACGGCAACAACGTTGGCCCAGGCTGCCCCCACGTCTGTGGCCGTCACGTAGCGATCCGGATATTGGTCCGCGTCGACATCTACCCCGTAGTCAAACGTTAGCTCCTCAATGCCTGCCGCTATAACAGACTTCGTTGTTCCGGTCACCTGAACTAGCTGATTTCCACTATCGATGTAATAGGCACGGTCGAGGAACCGGTAGACTTCTGCAATGGATTTTTCGTATTTGTAACTCAATGGGACGTGAGTGATAGAGGTGGCGTTCGCAACAGCCGCGCTCGGTTTGAAGGTATCTGCGTGGGTGCAGTTGGAGACTATCAATGCTTCATCCACGCCGTAACTTGCAGCATTGGTTACGTTAATCGCATCCCCCGCGGCTGCCATGGTGGAACTCAGACTGTTTGCGTCGCGTGATGCAAACTGCAGGCGTATGGCATCTGAACCGGCTTTTGCATCGGTCTTGCCAATGTTGCCAAGTGTCGTAGAGGATATGTCCCAAGCGTCCTTGCCGTCGACAGCCTGACTGTAGGTAACACCATCATGCTCGGTGAGGCCTGTCGCCGTTGTAAAGTCGGTCCGGCAACCCAATTGGCCCGCCGTGCGAAGATCTTCGGCAATTGCGGCTTGGGCGAATCGGAGGGTTTCCTGGTAGCGTGACAGGCCTTCGGCATAGCGTGCACTCTGGCGCGCCGAGACGAAAACTGTGGCAGCAACGGCAGATACGACGAGAGAGATGACCATTGCTACCATCATCTCTATCAGCGTTAGCCCTTGTTGAAATGCCGGGCGAATGCGGTAACGTGTAGTCGTGCTCATGGGCGAAACACCATGACGTAGCGCTGTGTATTGGAGGTTCCGTCCGCACGACCACCCGAGCGGGTTTCATCCCAAAGAACTTTGATGACCACCGAAGCTCCTCCGTCACATCCACTGTCGGATAGCGTGCCGTCGGCTGCCAGCTCGCCATCGTCGGCTGTATTGCTGGCATCAAAGCAGACTATGCCCTGGCCATGAGGCAACACGTTATGGACGAGCGTTTCCCATTGAGTGGCATCGTATTTCGCCATGGCGGTTGGATTGCAAGTTGCGGATGTCCCCTTGCAGGAAACACTGGCGCCCGGGGTCGCACTGGCCAGCTCAGCCGTGTATTTGTTGTCGCCGGGGACAGCAAGGCTGAACGCCGCGCTATTGGCACGCATGCGCTCGGCGATATCGTTGGCAAGGGAAACTCCCACCGAGTGATAAACCGACGATTGATTGCGGCCGATAACTGATACCAGCAGACCGGCAATGCCGAGCAGCCCTATTGAAAATACGAGGATTGCAACAAGCACCTCAACCAGCGTGAATCCGGAGGGGTGTTTTCTCATGAGACGGGCAGGGCGATTTGAGTGCATCATTTTTTTCAAGTACAGCTGCTAGAGCTGGTTGTAACTTGGCCAGAGCCGATTACGGACACCGACAGGCCGGGCTTGCCAAGACCGGCCGCTCCATAGGTGCAGACATTGAAAGTGCCTGTCTGGCGTGCGCCACCAAGCGGATTCAACGCCAGGATGTCGCTGGAGGCGATCGTGTCGCCACTATCCACAAAAATCATTGTCCCGGCGACGTCGTTGCGTACGCGAAGTACCTGTGATGCCGCCAGTTGGCTGGAGCCATCCTGTGATCCGAAGTAAACGATCCAGCCATCGTTCCAGGTTTGGCCATCAGTGCCGCAGGTGTATTTGGCGTCGCCCGCTGTGGGTAGTGACGCCAATGGACACAAAGTAACATCTGCTCGGCGGCGCGCGGCCTCGTTACGTGCGTATGCAATGTCACCTCGTAGCGAAGATGCATTGCCCTTGATGCGATTGACGCGAAGCGTTTCCTGTAGGTTGGGTAGTGCAATGGCGGCAAGAATGCCAACAATTGCAATCACTATCATGAGCTCGATCAGCGTAAAGCCACACCCAGTGGGGCGGCTGATAGGTCGTTCTATTGCGCTGTTCTTCTGAGAATGCTTGCAATTCATGATTTTCGAACGAGTGAATTCGATACAGACAGCATGTTTAACGAACTTTATATTCTAGGAGTTTAGCTGCGGTGAGACGAAATCGGACCCAACTTGGATGAACGGGGCAGGCACGTCGATAGGCGTCTGGTATCGCCGAGACTTTCGTGACGAAGTTGGCAGTGGCGGTCGTTGTCTTCGTCCCTGCAGCGATTGCATCCAACCAAAGATAAGCGTTATTACGGCTGTCCCCATCGTTTCACACTGTTTTATACTGCAGTGCAGCAGTGATCTATTGGAGAAAATTATGGCTGGGCAGACGGACGGAGTTGAGTTGCAAGCGCTGGGCGGCTCGGGCGAAAAGGTGCTATCGGCCCCGGCTTTGGCTCTAGTGGCCAGATTGCATCGTGCATTCGAGCCGCAGCGCCGGCTGTTACTGGCGGCGCGAGTCGAAAGACAGCAGGCACTGGATACGGGACGTTCACCGGCTTTCTTGTCCAACACTGCGGCGATTCGCGATGGCGACTGGAAGATTGCCCCTTTGCCACCCACACTGCAGTGCAGGCGCGTAGAAATTACCGGTCCCGTCGAGCGCAAGATGATCATCAATGCGCTGAATTCCGGTGCGGATTCGTACATGGCCGATTTCGAGGATTCGAATACGCCTAACTGGTCAAATCAAATCCAAGGACAGATCAACCTGATGGATGCCGTGCGCGGGACCATCGGCCTTGAACAGAATGGCAAGCAGTACAAGCTCAATGACAAGGTCGCGACGCTGTTGGTGCGGCCGCGGGGCTGGCATCTGGATGAGAAGCATGTGCTCGTAGATGGTCAGCGCGTATCGGGTGGCATTTTTGATTTTGCCCTGTTCTTCTTCCACAACGCGAAGGAGCTGATTGCGCGGGGTTCGGGGCCGTTTTTCTACCTGCCGAAGATGGAAAGCCATCTTGAAGCGCGGCTGTGGAATGACATCTTCAATATGGCGCAGGACGAGTTGGGGATTCCGCGGGGCACGATCAAGGCGACTGTGCTGATCGAAACCATTCTGGCCGCCTTCGAGATGGAAGAGATTCTGTACGAGCTACGCGAGCACAGCGCCGGTTTGAATGCGGGGCGCTGGGATTACATCTTCTCGTGCATCAAGAAGTTCAAGACCAACAAGGATTTCTGTCTGGCTAATCGCAGCAGCATCACGATGACGGTGCCGTTCATGCGGTCTTATGCGCTATCGCTGGTCAAGGCGTGCCACAAGCGTGGTGCTCCTGCAATTGGTGGCATGAGTGCGCTGATTCCGATCAAGAGTGACCCTGAAGCGAATGAAAAGGCCATGGCAGGCATTCGGGCCGACAAGACGCGTGACGCGAATGATGGTTTCGATGGTGGCTGGGTGGCGCATCCTGGTCTGGTGCCGATCGCCATGGAAGAGTTTGTGAAGGTGCTGGGCGACAGGCCAAATCAGTGGGACAAGCAGCGCGATGATGTGAATTTCACTGCTGCTGACTTGCTGAATTTCCAGCCGGAGCAGCCGATTACGGAAGCTGGCTTGCGCAACAATATCAATGTTGGCATTCACTACCTGGGATCATGGCTGGCCGGCAATGGCTGCGTGCCTATCCACAATCTGATGGAAGATGCCGCGACGGCCGAAATCAGTCGTTCGCAGGTCTGGCAGTGGGTGCGCTCGCCCAAGGGTGTCCTTGACGACGGCCGCAAAGTGACCGAAGAGTTGGTGCGCGGCTTGATCGGTGAAGAGCTATTAAAGGTCAGGGCGAGCGTGGCCGCGAACGGCGAGTCGACCGATACCTATGACAAGGCGGCCGGGATATTTGAAACAATGTCGCTGGCTGAGGATTACCCCGAGTTCCTGACCTTGCCCTTGTACGAGCAGTTGAACTGAGAGACGCGCAGCCTTTGCTTTTCGTGCCGGAAAACGCTACATTTGCGGGCTACCCGGTCGGCCGTCGTTGCAGAATTCCGTTGCAAGATACGTGGCCGGATTTGGCTTTATCAAAGTAATTTCAGGAGATTTTTCATGGCCATCACCCGCAAACGCCGTTCTGGCATTGAGCGTCGCAGCCTGAGCAAGGCCGCAAAGCGCCTGTTCATGGGTATGCCGCGTTCAGTGATGCGCGCTGTTTACCAAGCTGAGTGCCACTTCAAGCAGAAGAAGCCGCTCTGATCTGGTTTCGCAAGAACAAACAAAAAGCCCTGCAGTTGCAGGGTTTTTTGTTTGTGGTTCAGAGCTGCAGCACCTGATTCTGGTAAAGAAAAGGGCTCACTGCTTGAAGCCGTGAGCCCTTTCGTGGCCGCTGTATGCCAGCCACAACTTACATGTGCGAAACCATTGCGTCGCCGAAGGCCGAGCACTTCACTTCGGTCGCGCCTTCCATCAGGCGGGCGAAGTCATACGTAACAGTCTTGGCGTTGATGGCGCCTTCCATGCCCTTGATGACCAGGTCAGCCGCTTCGGTCCAGCCCATGTGACGCAGCATCATTTCTGCGGACAGGATCAGCGAACCGGGATTCACGTAGTCCTTGCCGGCATACTTCGGCGCGGTGCCATGAGTGGCTTCGAAACAGGCGTACTGGTCGGAAATGTTGGCACCGGGGGCGATGCCGATACCGCCGACCTGAGCAGCCAGTGCATCGGAGATGTAGTCGCCGTTGAGGTTCAACGTTGCGACAACGTCATATTCGGCCGGACGCAGCAGGATCTGTTGCAGGAAGGCATCGGCAATCGAATCCTTGACGATAATCTCGCGACCCGTCTTCGGATTCTTGAATTTGCACCATGGGCCGCCGTCGATCTCGACTGCGCCGAATTCGTTCTTGGCCAGATCGTAGGCCCAGTCACGGAAGCCACCTTCGGTGTACTTCATGATGTTGCCCTTGTGCACGATCGTGACGCTCTTGCTGTCATTGACAACTGCATACTTGATGGCAGCGCGGACCAGACGTTCAGTGCCTTCCTTCGAGACCGGCTTGACGCCAAGACCGCAGTTTTCGGTAAAGCGAATTTTCTTGACGCCCATTTCGTTCTGCAGGAAGGCCATCATCTTCTTGGCGTTATCCGAACCAGCTTGCCACTCGATACCAGCGTAGATGTCTTCCGTGTTCTCGCGGAAGATCGTCATGTTCGTCAGTTCGGGATTCTTGAGCGGGGAGGGCACGCCCTTGAAGTAACGCACTGGCCGCACGCATTGATACAGATCCAGTTCCTGGCGCAGCGCGACGTTCAGCGAACGGATGCCGCCGCCGATTGGCGTGGTCATCGGGCCTTTGATGGACACCGAGTAGTCCTTGAGTGCCTGGAAGGTCTCGGCCGGGAACCATTCGTTCTCACCATAGAGCTTGGTGGATTTTTCGCCGGCATAAACTTCCATCCAGTGAATCTTTCGGGCGCCGCTGTAGGCTTTCTCAACAGCAGCGTCGATCACCTTGATCATGACCGGGGTGATGTCCACACCGATGCCGTCGCCTTCGATGAAAGGAATGATCGGGTTGTTGGGAATGGCTTGGCCGGGAACGATTTTCTGGCCGCCGGCGGGAACCTTGATCAGCGATGCGCTCATGTTGCTTGCTTCCTCTAGACGAGTGTTGTCGGCCGCCGCCGGGCATGTTTGAACTACAGATTGTTGTAAGACGGGGGATGCTCTGTGGCGCGGCGCTATGGAGAACTGCACGGGTGCAGCCCGGGTAACGCGCGATTATCGCGCATTTTTGCGCGTTTTGCTTGAGCCGAGTTTGAGCAGAGGGCTCAGAACTCGTTGGCCTTGATGCCGTGCTTCTTCAGCAGGGCGTGGAAATAGGAGGTGATGGCCTTGAGGCGGTCGTTGCCCGGGTCCTGCTTGCGGACGCGTTCAATATAAGAGCGTGCATCGGCTGCAAACTTCGGATTCCAGCCCATATTTTCGATGTGCTTGAGCAGTGACAGCGAGGCGTTGAAAAGCACATTGATATTGCCTGGCATCTTGGCCACGGCTTGCATCATCTGACGGACCGAGCCGTCGAAATCGCCGCGTTGCGCCAATTGCGCACCTTGCGCCATGAGCTCTTTGACTTCCTCGCGCACGCGGCTCGCAAGCTGCTCGCCGAGCTCGGGGCGGCCCAATTCCGTGAGCATATTCTTGATGCGGTCCACGGCATCGTCATCGGCTGCATTGCGCATGACATCCATGATGACTTCCGCGGCCTGATCGTCGCGTTTGTTTTCAATGCAGATGCGTGCCAGATCTTTCTTCAGTGCCAGAGTGGCGCCCAGGCGTGGATCGTTGTGCTTGATGGCGTCATCGAGCGCCGCTCCGGCGGCCTGCAGGTCGCCCGCCTGCGTCGCTACCATCGCGGTCGACAAGGCTTTGCACAAGGGGGTCTTGGCCAGACCATCCATGCTGCGTTCCATATCGCGTAAGGTTGCACTGGCCGATGTTGCGTCTCCCGCACTGAGATGCGCCTTGACGAGCGAGACATGATCTTCCGGGTCACGAAAGTCAGAGTATTTGCCTTTGCGGACGACTTCCGACATGGTTTTGATAGCCGTCTCGTGATCGCCGAGTTCGTTGGAGACTTCACCCAAGCGACGCAGACGTCGCGTCGTGTGGGGTGAAACCTTGACGGCATCCTGCAGCGTTTGCTGCGCGCCTTGCAGTTCTCCAAGGGCCTCACGTGTGCGGGCGAGCCAGTCGTAGGCGTCCATGTACTGCGCGTTTTCCTCGATCAGTGCCGAAAAGCCCGCTTCTGCTTCATCCAGACGTTTTTGCAGGAACAAGGTTTTTGCCAGGCCGAGTTTTGCCCAGGGCACGGCTTTCGAATCGAGTACCTGGGCATAAATATCCTGTGCATCACTGGTCTGGCCGGCTGCCAGATGGAGCTCGGCGCGCAGACGCAGGAAGTCGATAAGAAATATTGGATGTTCTTTTTCACCGCTCCTGCACGCTTCGATCGCATCAATCAAATTGCCGGCCTCGACCAGCTTGTAAGCCGGCATGAAGGCATCGCGCTTGGTGAGCGCTCTGGAAAGACGATCAAGCAGCTTGTCCGATGAGAAAGGCTTGAGGATGTAGTCGTTTGGCGCCAGCTCAACCGCGCTAACCACTCGCTCATAGGTGCTCTCGCCAGTAATCATGATGAAGATCGTCCACAGCGGGATGAGATGGTGGTGCCGCAGGTCTTCAAGCAGATGCTGACCGTCCTGGCCTTCACCCAGGTGGTATTCGCACAGAATGATGTCGAAATTGATTTCCCGGAGCTTGCGTATGGCAACGCCCGCGGTGACAGCCAGATTGACGCTGGAGATGCCGCCTATGGCGAGCATGTTGCGCAACTGGGTGCGCATGGCGGCGTTGGAGTCGACAATCATCACCGAAATTTCGCTGATTGCTTGCGGCATGGCTGAATTGATTGGCTGTCCGGTAGGGTCGACGATCGGTGCAAAGACGAGCTTTGCAGAGACTGGCAACGGCACCGGGGGCTGTTTTCTTTAGGGGCAGCCCTGCGTCAAGAACAATGTCTACGGGCTTTCCCGCATAGGGCATGTTCAACCCTCCAGTACGGAAAGTGCGAAGGCCAGCTGGCGGGCCCGTTCGCGCAGACTGTCGTAGCGTCCCGAGGCACCGCCGTGGCCTGCCTCCATGCTGGTGATCAGCAGCAGCGGATTGCTGTCGGTCTTGAACGTGCGTAGCTTGGCGACGTATTTGGCAGGCTCCCAGATCATTACCTGGTTGTCATGCAGGCCCGCTTCGACGAGGATGGGCGGGTAGGGTGCGTTGGCAATATTGTCGTAAGGCGAATAGGCCAGCAGCCGATGGTAGTCGGCACGCACCGCCGGGTTTCCCCATTCCTCATACTCGCCGATGGTCAGCGGCAGGCTGTCGTCCTGCATGGTTGTGACCACATCGAGGAAAGGCACTTCGAGAATCGCGGCACCGAACAGATCCGGACGCAGGTTGAGGGCAGCACCGACCAGCAGGCCACCTGCGCTGCCGCCTTGTGCAAGGATGCGTCCACTAGCCGTATAGCCTTGTGCGATCAGCGCTTCGGCGCAGGCAATGTAGTCGCTGAAACTGTTGCACTTGTTTTCCAGTCGGCCGGCGTCATGCCAGCGCTGTCCGAGTTCACCGCCGCCGCGCACATGCGCGAGGGCGAACACCCACCCACGATCCAGCAGCGATAGCCGCGTGACCGAAAACCATGGGTCGTTGGTGATGCCGTAGGCGCCATAGCCATCTAGCCAGAGCGGAGCATTGCCACCGCGCTGCAAGCCTTTGCGATAGACCAATGACATCGGAATGGATGTGCCATCAGCGGCAATGGCATGAATGCGCTCTGACACGTAGTGCGCCGGATCGAAATCGCCCAGAACAGGTTGGCGCTTGAGGAGCGTGGCTTGCCGCGTCGCCGGATCGTAGTCGCATACCGAATCTGGCGTGGTGAGGGACTCATAGGTGTAGCGCAGTACGGGCGAATCCCATTCAGGCAGATCTTCGAGGTCGACAACGTAGCTCGGATCACTGAATGCGATGTGATGCGTTTGTCCCGCGATCTGTGCGTCTGTGGAAGACGGACCGGGGGTGAGGGCGGTGATGGCGAGTTGCGGTACGCCATTGGCGCGTTCGGTCGTCACACGCCAATTCTGGTAGAGATCGAAACTCTCCAGCACGACGTCATCGCGATGAGCGACCAACTCGCGCCAGTTGTCGCAACGCCAGTCGTTCAGCGGTGCTTCAACCAGACGAAAATTCGGGCCGGTGTCGTTGATACGCATGACCAGCTTGTCGGAGTGATGATCGACTTCATATTCAATGTGTGCGCGGCGTTTCAAGACAAGACGCCAACGGCCCAGCGGACGATCTGCGGGCAGGATGCGTGACTCGTTCGCCGTGTGACTCGATGAACTCAGCACGAGATAAGCGCGGCTACGCGTTTTCGCGACCATCAGGTTGAAACGCTCGTCGCGTTCTTCGAACAAGGGTGTGTCCTGTATCTCGAAAAGCTGATGGCGCCATAGTTGATTTGCGCGCCTGGTCTGCGTGTCTTCCGTGACGTAAAACAACGTGAGATCGTCTTCAGCCCATGCGAGGCTGACCACGTGGTTGCGCGTGACCCTCAGATTCCTGCCCGTTGCCAGATCGCGGATGCGCAAGCGGTACTCACGTTGACCGCGGGTATCTTCAGCCCAGGCAAGGTAGCGGCCGGAAGGGCTGATCTCATAGTCGCCGACCTCGTAGAAACTCTTGCCTTTGGCTTCGAGATTTTCATCGAGCATGACCTCTTCGGCAGAGTTTTCCCATCCCGTATCCACAATGCGTTTGCGGCAGTGAATCGGATATTGCGCGCCTTGTGCAGTGCGGCTGTAGTACATCCATTCGCCATATTTTACGGGCACCGACAGGTCGACTTCCTGAATGCGGCCGAGCATCTCTGCATACAGTTCTTCCTGCAAGGCAGTCGTGGGAGCGAGCACCGCTTCGGCGTAGGCATTTTCTGTCTTGAGGTAGTCGATCACCTCTTCTGATTTTGTCTTGCGCAGCCAATGGAAAGGATCGACACGTGTATGGCCGTGAGCGACCAGCGGTTTCGGGCGAGGTGTCGCGGCGGGAGGCTTTGCAGAGAGATCCAGCGTCAAGTTGATTTCCTGTTGTGCAGAAAAAGCAAGATCAGAAGAAACAAGGGCCGCAGAAGGAAATCCCTTTGCGGCCCAAGGTATTGCATGTGCTTGTGCTTGTGCGATCAGCCTGCGGCGTCTTCTGCCTTGGCTGTGTTGCGCAAGCGGATATGCAATTCGCGTAACTGCTTCTCGTCTACCGCACTTGGCGCTTGCGTAAGCAGACACTGTGCGCGCTGGGTTTTCGGGAAGGCAATCACGTCGCGGATCGACTCGGCGCCGGTCATCATCGTGACGATGCGGTCCAGGCCGAAGGCCAGACCGCCATGAGGCGGAGCGCCATATTTCAATGCGTCGAGTAGAAAACCGAACTTGAGCTGCGCTTCTTCCTCGCCAATGCCCAACGCAGTGAACACCTTTTCCTGTACGTCCGCACGGTGAATCCGCACCGAACCGCCGCCCAGTTCCCAGCCGTTTAGGGCAAGGTCATAAGCCTTCGCGAGGCACTTGCCCGGGTCTGTCGTGAGCAGGTCGAGATGCTCGTCCTTCGGGCTGGTGAAGGGATGATGGCAGGCAACCCAGCGTTTGTTCTCATCGTCGTAGTCGAACATCGGGAAGTCGACGATCCAGGCCGGCGCCCAGCGGCGACCATCGACATGATTCTTTTCGTGGCCGATCTTCGAGCGCAATGCGCCGAGCGCATCTGTCACGACTTTGGCCTTGTCTGAGCCGAAGAAAATCACGTCACCACTTTGTGCGCCAGTACGCTCGAGAATCGCGCGCAAAGAGGCCTCGGAAAGGTTCTTCACGATGGGCGATTGCAGGCCTTCTTCATTGACCTTCGTGACGTCGTTGACCTTGATGTAGGCGAGACCCTTGGCACCGTAGATCTTGACGAATTCGGTATAGCCGTCGATCTCGCCACGCGACAGTGACGCGCCGCCCGGAATGCGCAGTGCCGTGACACGGCAGGCCGGATCATTGGCAGGACCGGAGAAGACCTTGAAAGCCACATCCTTGACGAGGTCGGCAACATCCACCAGTTCCAGTGTCACGCGCAAATCGGGCTTGTCCGAGCCATAGCGCGTCATGGCTTCCTGATAGGTGATGCGCGGGAAAGGGTTCGGCAACTCGACGTCAATCGCGTCCTTGAACACATAACGGATCAGGTCTTCCATGATCGCGGTGATCTCGGTTTCCGTCAGGAATGACGTCTCCATATCGACCTGTGTGAACTCGGGCTGGCGATCGGCGCGCAAGTCCTCATCGCGGAAGCATTTAGTGATCTGATAGTAGCGGTCGTAACCAGCCACCATCAGCAGTTGCTTGAAGAGTTGCGGCGACTGCGGCAAGGCGAAGAATTGACCGTCATGTACGCGACTCGGCACGAGATAATCGCGTGCCCCTTCCGGTGTGCTCTTGGTGAGCATCGGCGTTTCGATATCGACAAAGCCTGCATCGTCCAGATAACGACGGAAAGCGCGTGCCGTCTTGTAACGCAGCATCATGTTGCGTTGCATCGCCGGCCGGCGCAGATCGATCACGCGATGGGTCAAACGTACGTTTTCGCTGAGGTTTTCGTCATCGAGCTGGAACGGGGGCGTGACCGATGCGTTGAGCACTTCGAGTTCATGGGCCAGCACTTCGACCTCGCCGGAGATCAGGTTGCTGTTGGTCGTGCCTTCGGGCCGACGGCGCACCTTGCCAACGACGCGCAGGCAGAACTCGTTACGCACGCCTTCCGCCACCTTGAAGGTATCGGCGCGATCCGGATCACAGACAATCTGCACCAGACCTTCACGGTCGCGCAAATCGATGAAAATGACGCCGCCATGATCACGGCGACGATGGGCCCAGCCGAACAAGGTCACGGTCTGGTCGAGATGAGCGGTGCTGACGAGACCGCTATAGGTGGTACGCATAAGGGAACTCCGGAATGGTCTATTTGTTCTTCTCGGACAGCGGCGCTTCGCCGGGTTACCCCTCGAAATGCGGCTGCAGAATTGCTTGGGCGGTGCCGGGGGTTGAGCGCAGACGGCCTGCGGTCAACCCATGCAATTTCGCAGGGACGAAGGAATCGGGCGGAGAAGAGAGCTGAGATGCGAAATTTTCATGGCCGCGTAGTGTGCCGGATTTTCGCGAAAGTTCAATGCCCGGCGCTTTCCGGAGGCACCACGCCCATGGAAATGATGTGTTTGAGCGCAGCGTCAACGGACATCCTGAGTTCCACGACCTCCCGTTTCGGAAGCATCAGGAAAAAACCGGACGTCGGGTTTGGCGTTGTGGGGACATATACGTTGATGCATTCCTCAGGCAAGTGAGCCGCCACCTCACTGGCAGGCAGGCCAGTCTGGAAACCAATGACCCAGCAGCCCTGGCGCGGATACTGAACCAGCACTGCGTGGCGAAATGCCTGGCCCCCCGGGCCGAGCAGGGTGTCCGAAACCTGCTTGACGCTTGAGTAGATCGATTTGACCACCGGAATGCGCGAAAGCATGTTTTCGGACATCTTCAACAGACGTTGACCGAAGAAGTTCGACGCGATGACGCCGGTAAGCAGCACGGCAAGGATGGTCAGCAGCGCGCCCAGCCCCCAGATCTCGAAGCCCAGCCACTCTTGAGGCCGCCAGTGGGCGGGCAGCAGCAGCATGCTCCTGTCCAGCGAACTCACGAGCAATTGCAACACCCAGATCGTGATCGCCAGGGGAACCCAGACAAGCAGGCCGGTAATGAGATATTTTTTCATCTGACGGCCGAAGTTCAATGGCAAGCGCAACCGGGATTGCAGCTGCTACCGCCACTGCTGTCTGTTTTTGGGCTGCTTGCATCAGCTTTTGGTGCATCTGTTGTTGTAGAGGCACTCTCGGAACTGCTATCTGCGGCTTTTGCGGTACTGCCTGAGCCACCCTTGAAGTCGGTTGCGTACCAGCCGCTCCCCTTGAGCTGGAAACCTGCTGCCGTCAAAGCCTTTGCGAAAGTCTTGCTGCCGCATGCGGGGCAAGTATCAACAGGGGCATCACTGATTTTCTGCAAGTAATCCTTCCGCTGGCCACAATCATCACAGCGATACTCGTAAATCGGCATTGCAAACTCCCTGCAGCAATATTGTTGAATAGATCCGGACTGAGTTTAACGCATCGCAGCAAGGGGCAATGATGAAAACGACCTGCCGTTCCCTAATGCTGACTGTGCGTCATTTTGGGGCAGATCAGAAGATCTCAAGCGCTATGCGTTCAGATGCCCATCAGAAGCACAGAGAGTGGCTTGCCGAAAAACAGGGCGAGTACCCCCGCCGCGGCGAGATAGGGGCCAAACGGGATGGGCATCTCGCGGCCATGCTTCGCGAACACCATGAGCGAGATGCCAACGATTGCACCTACGAGCGAGGAAAGCAGGATCACGACGGGCAGCACTTGCCAGCCAAGCCATGCGCCGATGGCTGCAAGGAGCTTGAAGTCCCCGTATCCCATGCCTTCCTTGCCTGTCGCGAATTTGAACAGCCAGTAAATCGACCAGAGCACCAGATAACCTGCAGCAGCACCGATGACGGCGTTCGGCAAAGCAGTGAAGATGCCATCGACATTGAACAGAAGACCCAGCCACAGGAGGGGCAGCGTGATGTCGTCAGGCAATAGCATGGTGTCCAGATCGATAAAACACAGAGCGACCACACACCAGACAAAGATCAGGGCTCCGGCACAAGCCAGGCTATAGCCGAAATGCCATGCGACGCTAGCCGATAGCACCCCCGTGAGCAATTCCACGAACGGATAGCGTGCGCTGATGGGCGCCTTGCAATGACTGCAGCGCCCGCGCAGGGCGGCATAGCTCAGCAGGGGAATGTTTTCGAGCGCCGTAATAAAGTGCCCGCAATGCGGGCAGCTTGAACGGGGGGTTGCGAGGTTGTAGTGCCCGACCGGTGTTTCTGTCGCCGCCTCCCGCCGCCAGGACTCCAGTGATTCCCGGAGGCTTGCCGGAAGATATTCGGCGATCATCTGGATGGCCTCGCTTTGCCAGTTGCGCTCCAGCATTCTTGGCAGACGATGGATGACAACGTTTAGAAAACTGCCTACGGTCAGGCCGAGTAGCGCGCAGGCAATTGTCAGAAACAAGGGGTCGTTCAAGTAGTCAGGCATCTAAGTGCGCATGAACTCCTGCCGTGAATGGGGGCGGCCTGTCAGGCGACAACCGCGCCAATTTTGAAAATAGGCAAATACATGGCGACAACCAATCCGCCAATTATCGTGCCAAGAAAGACAATGATGATAGGTTCTATCAGTTGTGACAGACCTGCAACCATATCATCCACCTCGCGTTCGAAGAAGTCCGCCACCTTGCTACACATGCTGTCGAGCTGCCCCGACTCTTCTCCGATGGACACCATCTGCACAACCATTGCCGGGAATACTCCGGAACCCTGCATCGCAACCGTCAGGCTGGTACCAGTCGCGACCTCATTCTGAATGGCCTTCGTAGCCACCATGTAAACGCGGTTACCCGCGGCACCTGCCACCGAATCCAATGCCTCAACAAGAGGCACGCCGGCGGCAAACATGGTTGCCAAGGTGCGTGTCCAGCGCGCGATTGTCGCTTTTCGAATGATGTCGCCAATGACGGGGACCTGCAGAATCAGCCGGTCCATGGTGGCCTGCATTTGCGGGGAGCGCTTGTAAGCGAAAATCAGCCCGACTATTGTCGCGGCGATCATGGCAAACACAAGGAACGCGTGCGCAACAAAGAAATCTGAAATCGCCATGACAAAAAGTGTTGGCGCTGGAAGGTCTGCGCCGAAGCTCGTGAATACCTTTTTGAATTCCGGAATCACGAACAGCATCATTACTGTGACAACGGCAGAAGCGACGACGATGACTGACGCTGGGTAGAACAAGGCTGATTTAATTTTGCTCTTGATCGCCATGATCTTTTCTTTATACGTTGCCAGGCGATCCAGCAGATTTTCAAGTGCGCCGGATTGCTCGCCTGCTTGTACCAGGTTGGCATACAGCGCATCAAAGTAGGCGGGGCGTTTGCGCAAGGCTTGTGACAGACTGGTACCTGTTTCGACGTCATTGCGTATCTCATTCATGAGGCGCGCCATGGCAGGATTTCCGGAGCCTTTGATTGCGATATCGAACGACTGGAGAAGTGGAACGCCGGCTCGCATCATCGTCGCTAACTGGCGCGTGAAGATGGCGATGTCTCGTTCCTTGACTTTGGAGCCGCGTGCAAATGAACGCTTTTTGACCTTGAGCACCGAAATGCCTTGGCGACGCAAAGCCGCTTGCACCACATTTTCTGTGGCTGCACGTGTTTCACCACGCACAATCTTGCCTGACTTGTCTTTGCCTTCCCAGGTAAACAGAACTTCCTTCTGCTCATTAGTGGCGCGGCGGGGGCGGGCTACAGTGGCCATTTGATGTCCTGTGGCGTGCTATTCGTTGGTGGTGGCAAGGACTTCCACAAGGGAAGTCATACCTTGTTTGACCTTGAGCAGGCCGGATTGGCGCAGGTCTTTGACGCCCTCGGCTTGTGCCTGAGCGGCAATGTCCATGGAATTGCCGCCGGTCATGATGATGTGCTGAATTTCTTCGGTAATGGGCATGACCTGGTAAATGCCGACCCGCCCTTTGTAGCCGCTATTCTTGCAACGGTCACAGCCATTCGGCCCGAAGGCTTGCCAGGTACCATCAAGGTCCGATTCCGAGAACCCGGCCTGCATCAACACTTCTACCGGGATGTCGATCGGCTTCTTGCAGGTACAGAGTCGTCGAGCTAGGCGCTGTGCCGTAATCATGATGACACTGGAAGCAATATTGAAGGGGGCTACGCCCATGTTCTTCAGACGGTCCAGCGTGGTTGGTGCGTCATTCGTATGCAGTGTGGATAGTACCAAGTGGCCCGTCTGCGCCGCCTTGATGGATATTTCCGCTGTCTCCAGGTCACGAATTTCGCCGACCATGATGACGTCCGGATCCTGTCGCAGAAAGGATTTGAGCGCTGCCGAGAAAGTCAGTCCTGCCCTGTCATTCATCGATACCTGATTGATGCCTGGCAAATTGATTTCGGCGGGATCCTCTGCTGTCGAAATATTGATACCGGGCTTGTTCAGGATATTGAGGCAGGTATAGAGAGAAACTGTCTTGCCGCTACCGGTGGGGCCCGTCACCAGCACCATGCCATAAGGACGGCCAACCGCTTCAAGAAGGGCCGCCTTTTGTTCTGGCTCATAGCCAAGCGCGTCAACACCCAGCATGGCTGAGCTTGCATCCAGTATTCGCATGACGATCTTTTCGCCATGCATGGTCGGCAGGGTAGAAACACGAAAGTCGATGGACTTCGTTTTCGACAACACGAGTTTCATACGGCCATCTTGCGGCACACGTTTTTCAGCTATGTCCAGCCGCGAGATGACCTTGATACGCGCGGCGATTTTCTCGCGCAGGGCGAGCGGTGGCTGCACCATCTCACGCAGTACGCCGTCTGTGCGATAGCGGATTCGGTAGAACTTTTCGTACGGTTCGAAGTGGATGTCCGATGCGCCTTCGTTGATGGCATCAATCAGCATCTTCTGGATGAAGCGCACAACCGGAGCGTCATCGACATCGGCACCGGTATCTGCACTGGATGACGATTCGTCGGAGAATTCGACGCCATCGCCGAGATCGCCCATGTCGAAGTCGCCACCACCCTCTGTGAGGTTGCTCAGCGCTGTGCTGCTGCTTTCGGTCAACCGTGCGAGCAGCGGGGCGAGCTTGTCTACTTCGACGACGACCGGTTCAACCGTCATGCCCGTCTGGAAGCGGATTTCATCCAGTGCACGCAGATTGGTGGGGTCGGCGAGTGCAACCGTGACACGGTTGTTGCGCTTGGAGAGCGGAATGACCTGATGCTTGGCGATCAACTTCTGATCGATTGCATCCTTCGGAATGTGCGTTTCGTCGACTGATGCCAGATCCAGCATCGGAAAGCCGAACATTTCGGCACTGAACACGGCGAGATCAACAGACTTGAGAAAGCCCTTCAGCACGACCTCGCTTACAAAGCCGCCCGGGTTATTGGTTCCCGATGAGCATGCAGCTGCGTCGGCTTCCTTGAGCCGTCCCTGTTGCACCAGTGCCCGAGCCAGACCGCTCAGAGCTGTTTGCGGATTTGCCGCCATCTATGTTCAGAAAGCCTGTTTTGGAAGAGTTGAGTTCAGATGAAGATCAAAGACTTATACGCGCTTCTTGATGTTGCACTGTGAGCCCCCTGATTGTAAAGCCTTTGCCACTGCGCCAAGACCGGCGGCTGCTGGGTCAGGAGGCGCTCAGTGAGCCGTTTGTGGACGGAACAGACGCACCGTCTTGATACGTCGGTCCTCGGTTTGCAGTACTTCGATCGCAACCCCGGCTACCTTGATGCTCACACCAGACTCCGGAATATCTTCCAGGTACTCAAGAATAAGCCCATTCAGTGTTTTCGGCCCTTCCAGTGGAAGGTTGAGGCCGAGCAGACGATTGAGCTCACGCAACGAGCGCGACCCATCCAGCGTCACTGTCCCGTCCTTGTTCCACTTCAGGCGACGGTCAGTGCCGGGCACGCTCGTGGTGAACTTGCCGATGAGTTCTTCGATGATGTCTTCCATCGTCACCAGGCCGAGAATTTCACCATACTCATCGACTACCAGTCCCAGGCGCTGATGGTTCTCCTGGAAGAACTGCAATTGCGCATACACCGGGGTATTGGCCGGGATGAAGTAAGCGGGGAGGAGGAGTTCACGCAGCGTATTGCGGTCGAAGCTCTGGTCGAGCAGCGTTGGCAGTAGGCGTCTTTGCTGCAGGATGCCGAGGACATTGTTCGGCTCTTCGAAGAAGACCGGCAAGCGGGAGTGATAACTGGTGCCGATCTGCTCGCGCAGCATGTCTTCGGAATTCGCCAGATCGAGCGCTTCCATCGAACCGCGCGGCACCATCACGTCTTCGACGGTAACTTCTTCCAGTTCGAACAGATTGAGCAGGATTGAGCGGTGTTTGGGTGGAATGAAGTGACTCGATTCCAGTACAAGCAGGCGCAGCTCTTCTGGAGAGAGCGCCTGGGCCATCTCCTCGTCAACGGGCTTTATCCGCATCAATCGCAACATCGCAGTCACGAACAAGTTGATGAAAGCCACGACAAACTGGCTGGCGCGCAGCAGTGGCGAAAGTACGTAAGCCACGTATGGAGCGAGCTTGTCAGCGTGGTTTGCTCCGATCACTTTAGGCGTGATTTCGGCAAAAACCAGAATCAGGAAAGTGACTGCGAGGGTCCCCAGTCCCAGTGCCCACTTCGACTCGCCGAACAGACGGATCGTGATGATACTGACCAGCGTGGCTGAGGCAGCATTGATGAGGTTATTGAACAGCAGTACCACGCCGAGAAGCCTGTCTGTTTCCGCCAACAGGTTCAGCGCCAGTTGCGCACCACGATTTCCCTGGCTTGCCGCACTCTTCAGCCGATAGCGATTCGCTGCCATCATCGTGGTTTCGGCAAGCGAAAAAAAACCCGAGCTTACGAGAAGTGTTGCCAGCAATACGAGCTGGGCCGAGAGAGGAAATTCGTCCACGAAAGTGGTTGGGCTGGCGAGACAGTGAGGTATGCACTATATCAGCCCCGCCATCAGGCTTGCTGACGGGCGCTGCAATCAGGTTTTGTGCAGCAACACTTCGAGTACAAAGCGCGTGCCGGCATAAGCGAGAAACAGGCAGATGAAGCCGGCGAGTGTCCAGCGCTGTGCAACGCGACCCCGCCAGCCGCGCAGATGTCGGCCGATCAGCAGAATACCGAACAGCAGCCAGGAGGCAATCGTGAACACTGTCTTGTGATTCAGCGTCAGCGGTTTGCCGAATACCTGCTCGGAAAAGAGTACGCCGGACCCGACCGTCAGCGTCAGGAACACAAAGGCCACGCCAATCAGCCGGAAGAGCATGTTCTCAAGCGTCAGTAGCGGTGGCAGGCCGCCGATCCTGCTGGTCAGTTGCGCGTGATGAAGCTGGCGCTCGGCGATTGCCATCATCACGGCATGCAGTGCCGCGAGGGTAAAAAGGCTGTAGGCCAGCATTGCCACCACTAGATGCAAACGGAATGCCCAGCCGTCTGCGCTGACATGCATGCTGCCGGGCAGCGCCGCTGGCAGGAAGGCACAGATCGTTGCGGGCAGCATGGCGAGTGCAAGCAGACTGTCGATGCGCGTGACGAAGCTTTCTGCAAAATACATCAGCAGCGCCAGCCACAGAGTCAAGGACAAGGCGATGGCGAGGCCGAAGTGCAATGTGTGTCCATCGAACATATCGAGCCACAGCACGTATCCGTGAGTCAGCAAGGCTGCGGTAAGCAGAATACCGATCAGGGCGCGATCGTTGCTACCGAGTGGGCGCTGCTGACCGATGCGAAGCAGGTGCCATTGAATGAGACCTACCAGCGCGTAGGTAGAGCTGGGAACGAGATGCAGTAGAATGCTGGACATTTCCCGAGTTTAACGCGACGCGAGTTTTTACAGAATCGTTTGCAAAGCGGTTTGCAAATCCGGTTGCAACAACGTTTCCGGAACCTGCGCAAGACATGTCGCCCCGTAGCGCGGTTGATGCAGGTTTGTCGCACTGCCTGTCCCGCTCATTTCGCACCGTATTATTTTTGGCAGCCCATCCCATGCTCGACAATCTCACCAATCGCCTCGCCAAAGTCGTCAAGACGTTGCGCGGACAGGCGCGACTGACCGAAGACAATATCTCCGACATGCTCCGCGAAGTGCGCATGGCGTTGCTCGAAGCAGACGTGGCGCTGCCTGTGGTCAAAGAGCTGATCAGCCGCATCAAGGAGAAAGCGGTCGGTCAGGAGGTCATCGGTTCGCTCACGCCGGGACAAGCCCTAGTGGGTGTCGTCAATGCCGAACTCACGGCCATCATGGGCGGTTCGCAGTCGACTCTGAGCTTCGCCACCCAGCCGCCAGCCATCATTCTCATGGCGGGTCTGCAGGGCGCGGGCAAGACCACGACGGTGGGCAAGCTCGCCAAATTCCTCAAGGAAAAACACAAGAAAAAGGTTCTTACCGTTTCCTGTGACGTCTATCGCCCGGCGGCCATTACCCAGCTGCAAACGGTGACAGGACAGGCGGGCGCCGAGTTCTTTCCCTCGACGATCAGCCAGAAGCCGGTCGACATAGCGCTTGCCGCGATCGACTTTGCCAAGCGCCATTATTTCGACGTGCTGCTGGTCGACACGGCAGGCCGGCTGACCATTGACGAGCAGATGATGGAAGAGATCAGGCAGCTGCATGCTGCGGTCAATCCCATCGAGACACTGTTTGTCGTTGACGCCATGCTTGGTCAGGATGCCGTGAATACTGCGCGCGCTTTCAACGAAGCCTTGCCGCTGACCGGTATCGTGCTGACCAAGCTTGACGGTGATTCGCGTGGCGGCGCCGCGCTATCTGTCCGGCATGTCACCGGCAAACCGATCAAGTTCACCGGTGTGGGCGAAAAGCTCACCGGCCTGGACGAGTTCCATCCCGATCGCATGGCCAGCCGCATTCTTGGCATGGGCGACATCCTTTCGCTCGTCGAAGATGCACGCAATATGGTCGACGTCGAAAAGGCCAAGGACTTTGCCGATAAACTCAAGAAGGGCAAGAGTTTCGACCTGAACGACTTCAAGGACCAGATGGTGCAGATGCGCAACATGGGTGGCCTGTCGTCGTTGATTGACAAGATGCCCGCGCAGTTTGCGCAAGCCGCTTCGCAGATGCAGGGCGATGGGCCGGAAAAAGCCATGCGTCGCGTGGAAGGCATCATCAATTCCATGACGCCGCAGGAGCGCAGCAATCCTGAGCTCATCAAGGCCAGTCGCAAGCGTCGTATCGCGACAGGGGCCGGCGTGCAAGTGCAGGAAGTCAATCGCATGCTCAACCAGTTCGAGCAGGCGCAGAAAATGATGAAGCAATTTTCCAAGGGTGGTATGGGCAAGCTCATGCGCGGCATGCGGGGTATGAAGGGCATGCTCCCCGGCATGTGATGGAATGATGCCAAGCATCGAAGCCTTGGCGCTCGCCGCGTTGATGTGCGGCGATCCACAAGAAAAATGCGCTTTGACTGCGGCCTTGAAGCTGCGATGGCAAGCCGGCGAACTATCGCGTTCAGGCCAATCCGCTGCGGGCCGCGTTGCGCAGCCCGGCTGCCCACCGCGGCCTGAGCTGGTGCCGCCGGATCAGGTGCCGCGCCGCAGTCCGCACACACCACAAGGGCGAGCCACACTGATTCACGCAGTGGCCCATATCGAATTCAATGCAATCAATCTCGCGCTGGATTGCGTGCTGCGCTTCTCGTCGGAAGGCGATGAGTTTGTAAGCCAGTGGTTAGCGGTAGCGCAGGAAGAGAGCTATCACTTCAGCCTGCTGAGCGCGCGTTTGCAGGCTCTCGGCTATGCCTACGGCGACTTCGCCGCACACAACGGCTTGTGGGATATGGCCGTGAAAACCGACGACGATTTTCTGGCGCGCATGGCCCTTGTGCCGCGCTTGCTAGAAGCGCGCGGACTGGATGCCACGCCACTCATACAAGCCAAGCTGAGCCAGGTTGGCGACACTGAAACCCTCGAGATTCTCGACATCATTCTGCGTGACGAGATTGGCCATGTCGCGATAGGTAACAAATGGTTTCGTACGGAATGCGCCAAGCGAGGCCTGGCGGTGGAAGACGAGTTCCGCCGCTTGATCGGCGTATTCGGTGCGTTGCCACCACGCCCGCCGCTCAACGTCGAAGCCCGACTGGCAGCCGGCTTCTCCGCTGACGAAATCAAAAGCTTCCAGACGATGGAGAGAGTACGCCACTAAGAGTGCGTCACTAAAACAAACGGGCCGCAATGCGACCCGTTTGTTTTACAACCGAGTTTCCTGCAGTAACCGTGTTTGCGTTGAGGCTGCGTAGCGAGTGGCATCAGGGCAAGGCGGTCACGCGAGACACAGCGCTCGTCACGGGGAGCGGGACCAACGCAGTTCCCTGGAGCCGCGCAGTAGGAATCAACGCAAACCGGCGGCGTAGTCGGAAACGGCCTTGATTTCCGGCTCGGTCATGCGAACCGCGATGGTACGCATTACGCTATTGGCGTCGTTCGCACGTACTCCGTCGCGGAAGCCGCGCAGTTGTGCCGCGATGTAATCGGGATGCTGGCCAGACAGGCGAGGGAATTGTGCCGGAATGCCGGCGCCTGCAGCACCGTGGCAGGCCGCACAGGCTGGAAGCCCCTTGGTGCCGTCGCCTGCACGCCAGATTTTCTGGCCCAGGGTGATATTGGCCTTGTCCTTGGTGACGTCGTTCCTGGCTTTCTGCTGCGAGAAGTAGACGGCCAAGGCCTTGATGTCCGTTTCCGACAACGGAGCTGCCATGGCTGTCATGACGGGATTGTTGCGTTCGGGTGCCTTGCCGTTCAGTGGCTTGAAATTCAGAAGTTGCTTGGTGAGATATTCGGGAAACTGGCCTGCCAGTACCGGATTTGCCACGATGACACTATTGCCGTCTGCGCCATGGCAGGCTGCGCAGGTCTGTTCCGCGGTCTGTTTGGCCTTGGCCAGGTCGAGTGGAGCTGCTTTGGCCGTTTCGGCGGCGGCAAGGGTTTGACAAACAAAATAACTGGTCGCAGCCAGGCTCAGAAACAACTTGCGCTTGATCATCATTACCTCAAAGGCGTCGGGCGATTTAGAATCGCGCAATTCTATAACACTGGCGCTGCATTTGGCGGCGCCCAGCGGTGCTGAGTGGGCGCGTTCAGACGCGTGTTCCGCCTTTTTCCCACACCCTTCCGGACATCCCCTGCAGATACCATGACCCTGTTTCGCCACGCCAGATTCGAAATTTCGATTGCCCGTCCGCAGGATTTGCCGCCACCCAATGGCGCAGAGATTGCGTTTGCCGGCCGCTCGAACGCGGGCAAATCGAGCGCGCTGAACACGCTGGTCGGCCATACCCGGCTGGCGTTCGTCAGCAAGACTCCGGGAAGAACCCAGCTCATCAATATTTTCCGCATGAATAACGGCGCGGCACTGGTAGACCTGCCGGGCTACGGCTATGCGAAAGTGCCGGAAGCGGTGCGCAAGCAGTGGGTGCGCCTGCTGGAGAATTACCTGACCCGTCGTGAGAGCCTGATAGGGCTGATCCTGATCATGGACTCCCGGCACCCGCTCACAACGCTGGACCAGCAGATGTTGAACTGGTTTGCACCGAGTGGGCGACCGGTCCATGTGCTGCTGAGCAAATCGGACAAACTCACGCGCAGCGCCAGCGCCCAGGTTCTTGCGCAGGTGAAGCGAGAGTTGCCGAAGTGGGGCGATCAGATCACCGTCCAGCTTTTTTCCAGTCTGAAAAAAACAGGTATGGAAGAAGCGGAATCGGTGGTGTCAGGATGGATGACACCGGCAAATGAACTGGAAGTAGCAGACGATACGATTATCTGATTTCACGCTTGAGATGCGACGTTTCACCAAAATGACAAATGCAAATTTTGGTTAAGAGGCTCATATTGCAAGATGCGTTCCTGCAGAAGAACGGATTATTCTCCAGTCTTGAAGACGAGAAAACCGGATGCCGGAAAAGAAAGACCCCCGAGCGCGAGGGGACGCGTCGGGGGTTAAACAACCCAGAAGGCCCGGGGGAGCGCAACTGGGCAACCCGCTCAGGGAGGTGAAGCGGGAGACGGTACCCCACGGGGGTGAAGCACCGTCTGCGTTAATAGAAGCTCAAAAAAGTGAAAAGTTCCGAAGTTTTTTCGATTATTTTTGTTGTGTAAAGTTTGCGTGTAAGGCCTGTAAAACATACACGCATAACGCCTCTGGATTGATCAAGACATGAGTGCTGATTTTCTTTTTTCCGCCGCCTTTCCTGCCACTCGTATGCGTCGCATGCGTCGCGATGAATTTTCGCGTCGCTTGATGCGCGAATCGCGTTTGTCGGTAGATGATCTTATCTATCCGGCATTTGTCCTGGAGGGCGAGGGTCGCGAAGAGCCGGTTGCTTCCATGCCCGGCGTATCACGCATGTCACTTGATCGCTTGCTCGACCTCGCTGCCGAGGCGGTCGCGCTCGGTATTCCCG